>JAABUK010000239.1_pt1 | contig 125495 bp, 131 predicted proteins | sample 5559141 | NCBI WGS metagenome assembly JAABUK01 (sample SAMN10711869, study PRJNA513367) | rock metagenome | isolation source: Antarctica rocks | place: Antarctica: Victoria Land, Pudding Butte nord | collected 2016-01-03 | reverse complement strand
TCTCCGCGATCTCCTCCAGCACGCTGGCAGCATCCGTGCGCGTGATGCCCGCGGCCGGGCGCGCCAGCCAAGGTGCCAGGCTGCGGCGTAGCCTGGCGGTCGCCTCCTCACGATAGGACTGGCGCCGGCTGGCCAAGGCTCGCTTTTCCCACGCGCTGATCAGCTTTTCGAAGGTGAAGGCCTCCACGGCCGCCGAAAGCCTCGCCTCGGCCTCAGTGGCTCGCCTGGCGGCCGTGGCGGCCTTCCGTTCGGCGACCGGGTCCCGACGGTCCCGAACCTGCCCGCGAAGCGTGTCCGCCTTCCTGCGAGCCTGGGCGGCATTCAACTCCGACCCCCAGTCGCCCAGCGTCTCACGGCGAACCTTGTCACCCGCCCGGTACTGTAGCAGGAACACCTTGCGGGGCCGGCCGTCGGCACGGTCCGGCATGACCCGAATCCCGAAGCCTTTCAGCTGGTCATCGAAGAACATCGCGTCCTTCCGGCCCTCTGGACAGCGCAGCTCAGCGATGGTCGCGTCGGTCAGTTTCAAGCACAAGACTTCCGGCTAGGGCGCAAAGTGCGGACTCTCTGCGGACTCATTTGTCTGCGTAGGTCTTGGCGCGGTGTGGCGGCTCATGTCGGAAGCTTTAGCACGAACCCCGGCGGCTTCAGGGGTTTAGCGTAGCTGCTGGCGTTTTCTGTCGGGCCATGGCGGCCCATTCGAGGGGACTTTTAATCTTGTGGTCGTGGGTTCGAGTCCCACCGGGCCCACCACGCGGTTGGCAGATGGCCAGGGCTCGTTCTCGGGAAGGTCGCGCATGTCCACGAAGGCCAACTTCTTCGCGATCTCTTTCGCGATCGTGTTGCGGCGATGGCTGCTGTGGCGGGTCCGGCTGGTGCGCCGGGTGGCGCCGCTGGCCGTCGCGCCGTGCTGACCGCCCCCGGCGTGCGACTGTGCCTGCGCCTGCACGGACGCCGCCAACCGGGCTCCGCGAGGTTCAGACAGGTACGATGAACAAATTGTAGTGACAGCAAGGGCACTAGAACGGTAACGTTTCCGAAGTAAATTCAGGGAAAATCCAAGCTCAACCTTCGTCTCAGCTACTTTGTCCTTGGCGGCCTGCTCGCTTCGGCAAGCGTCGCCATGGCGCAGACCGCGCCCTTCGACGGCGTCTGTCGTGGGCCAGCAGGCGGTACGTTCGGCAATTCCTCCTGCGGGACGACCCGGTTCGGCTACCCTATTCGCGTCAAGAGCGGCATTGCGTCCATGCAGAGCGTCAGTTCCGGGCAGCTTGAAGGGCCGGTCGGGGCGGACGGCTCGGTCAACATACAAGCCGGCGCCACCTATCTCACGGGCAAGTTCACCAATGGCCATTTCGCCGGCACGTTCTCCGTCCGGAACTGCTCCTTTGCGATGCAATACGACAAAGGCTGCGAGGCAGTAAAGCCGTTTCTAGTTAGCACCGTTTTGCCCGAAAGGAGCGCTGCAGTGGGAAAAAGTCGTGCATCGGAAAAGATTGACTTTGCCAGCAGAGTGTCCAAGCTTCGTATACCAGTGATGAGCACTGGCAGTTGGCAACGAAGTTGGGCGGAACGTCTAAAAAAGGGTCGCCGCGGTGGGGTCAGGGTCACTTAAGGTTCAACGTAGTCTTTTGCAGCCATGAAGCGCGGGCCGGGACATCCTTTCTCGGACCAACTGGACGGCCGTGTATCGGAGTTGCCCGACCGGCGCAGGGCTGGACGGCTGAGCGTGGCGAACCCGCACCTTATCGCGCTGATGCGCGGGGGGTATGCCGCCGAAGACTTGCAACTGGTGTCGGTTGGCGAAGCTTCCACCGTCGGCAACCCCGACCAACTTCGCCCGGCGGTGGGCCTCGCCGTGGGCACGCTGTTCTCGATCGTGCTCTGGATGGCCATCTACTTTGTCGCGCACTGGGCTTTTTTTTAGCCAGGCGTTCTCCGGGCTTCCGTGGCTGACACGCTCCCGCCACAATGCCTCCCCAGAACCGTCGCGGTTAGGGCGGAGCTAACGTGTGCGGTTGCTAGTCTTCCTGTGCGGGTTGTCGATTCTGGCTGGCGCCGCGCTTCTAGCCTCGTGCATTCCCTAGTCACGCCTGTCCGCTACTGGCGGCTGCCAGCGCCGCAATAGCAGCTCGCTACCCACGACGCTGACGCTGGAGAGGGCCATCGCTGCCCCTGCCACCACCGGGCTCAGCAGCCCAGCCGCCGCGAGCGGAATGCCGATTGCGTTATAGGCGTACCCCCAGAACAGCCCCTGGCGGATCCGGCCATAGGTCGCGCCGGCAATGTCCAGCGCCGCCGGCGGGTGCCGGTTGCTGCAACGATCCCTTGGTCCATGCGCGCCGCCCCCGTGTGCCGGCCGATGCCTCACATGGGGGTTGCCATCAGGGGACGGTAAGGGACCGGGTTCAGGCGGCCTTGACGGTGTGGCGGAACATGTGGGCGCGGGCTTCCTCGTCAAACTCGGTCTTGAAGGCGTGGCGGTCCTTGATGGCGACCGCCCGCTCGGCGGCCGGGCGCGCGTTCACGGCGTCGAACAGCCGCTTGAGGTTTGGCAGCCCGGCCCAGGCTTCGTCGCCCATGATGAACGGGACCATGCGCGCCCAGCCCCAAACCGCCATGTCCACGATGGTGTAGGTGCCGCCGACCATGTAGGGGCGCTGCGCCAGATGCGTGTCGAGGATGCCGTAATGGCGCTTGGCCTCGAAGGCGTAGCGGTTGGCGGCATACTCCTTCGGTTCCGGTGCGAAGTGCTTGAAGTGCACGGCCTGGCCGGAATAGGGGCCGACGCCGCTGGCCACGAACATGAGCCACGACAGCAGCTCGCCGCGGCGGGCCGGGATGTTCTCCGGCAGGAACTGCCCGGTCTTCTCGGCCAGGTAGAGCAGGATGGCGTTGCTGTCGAACACGGTGGCGTCGCCATCGACGATGCACGGCACCTTGTTGTTGGGGTTCAGCGCGGTGAAGGCGGCGGCGAACTGCTCGCCCTTGCGGGTGTCGACGGGGATGGCCTCGTAGGGCAGGCCGGCTTCCTCGAGGAACAAGGCCACCTTCATCGGGTTGGGCGCCAGGCTGTAGTAGAACTTGATCATCGCGGCCTCCGCTGGGAACGGACCGGTATAGCCCGGCCTGCGCCTGGACTCCACCGCCGCCCCGGGCGACGATCCCCGCCCAACGGCACGGAGGCGCGCATGATCGACCCCAGGCACCGCTTCCAGCCGCGCGGCCAAGGCTTCGACGGCACCCAGATGCTGGCCTACGAGCGGCCGATGGACGACCGCTCGCTGCTGCAGCTGTGGTGCTACACGGACCGCCTCTCCTACGCCCCCGGCGACACCGTCTGCATCCACGCCAGCGCCACCGTCCCGCGGTTCGGCATCGACGTCATGCTGGACGGCGTCCGCCCCCGTCTGGTGGAGCGGCTGGCGGTGCAGGCGGGCTGGGAGGCGCTGGCGCCGGGCTTCCAGGAGGATGGCTGCGGCTGGCCGGTGGTTTGCCGCTGGACCGTGCCGGCCGACCTGCCCTCCGGCTTCTGCCTGCTGGTCGCGCGCGCCGAGGGGGCGGATGGCGCCGTGCGCGAGCAGGAGCATGGCTTCGTGGTGCGCGCCGCCCAGCCAGGCCAGCGGTCCCGCACGCTGCTGGTGGCGGCGACCTGCACCTGGACGGCCTATAACGACTGGGGCGGCGGCAACCACTACATGGCGCACGACATGGGCGCGCTGCCGTTTGCGCCGCGCCTGTCGATCCAGCGGCCGTTCTCCAAGGGCTTCATGTGGCTGCCGGCCAACGCACCGCGCCGGATGCCGGACCGGACGCTGCCGCTCGGCGGCATCACCCGGCACAGCAACTTCGAGTTCTCGTATTTCCGCGGCCTGTCGAAATACTACGCCAGCGCCGGCTGGGCCAGCTACGAGCGGCATTTCGCCGTGTGGATGGAGCGCGAAGGCCGGGCGCTCGACTTCGCCACGCAGCACGATCTGCAGGCGGACCCCGGGTTGCTCGACCATTACGAGTGCGCCGTGTTCGTCGGCCATGACGAATACTGGACCTGGGAGATGCGAGATGCGGTGGAGCGCTTCACCCAGCGGGGCGGCCACGCCGCCCGGTTCGCCGGCAACTTCTACTGGCAAATCCGGCTGGAGCGGGAGAACACGCGCCAGGTCTGCTACAAATGGGCCGCCCGCGAGCACGACCCCGTGCAGGGACCCCGCCGCACGGCGAACTGGGAGGACCCGGAGGTGGGCCGGCCCGGCGCGTCCACCTTCGGCCTGAACGGCGGCTTCGGCATCTACGCCGGCGTGGGCGGGATGGTGCCCCGGGGCCCGCCGGGCTTCACGGTGTACCGCCCCGACCATTGGGCGCTGGCCGGAACCGACCTCTATTACGGCGATATCCTCGGCACCTCCGCCCGCATCTTCGGCTACGAGGTGGACGGGCTGGACTACGTGGTGCGGGACGGCATGGCCTACCCGACCGAGACCGCCGGGGCGCCGAAGGGGCTGGAGATCATCGCCCTCGGCCTGGCCACCAACAGCGAGGCGGCGCATGGCCTGAAATGGGAGGTCGGCTACTTCAACGCGCACGGCGACCCGGCGCTCGAGGTGATGCCGCTACGCTACCAGGGGGACACGCCGGCGAACCGGGACCGCGCGTCGCGCGGCAGCGGCATGGTGGTGAGTTTCCGGAACGGCGCCGGGTCGGTGTTCCATGCGGGCACCTGCGACTGGGTGGCCGGGCTCACCGCCCGCGACCCGGCCGTGGAGACCGTGACGCGCAACGTGCTGGACCGGGCGGCCGCGCGGTGATGGTATGGTGCGGGGGTTCAAGGAATGGCTGATCTGGAAGCGGTCGATCTGGACCGGGTGCGGGCGGGGCTGTTCACCTCCGTGCTGTCGGATTGCCTGGACCAGGCGGGGCTGCGGCGGCAGGCCATGCCGCCCCGCATCCGGCCGCTGGACGAAGCCTGCGTGATGGTCGGCCGCGCCCGGACCGCGGCCTTCATGGAGGTGTATCACGCGCCGCCGGGCAGCAACCCGTACGAGCTGGAGATTGCGCTCATCGACAGCCTGCAGCCGGGCGAGATCCCGGTGTTCGCCTGCTCCAACCCCTTGCGCGTCGCGCCATGGGGGGAGCTGCTATCCACCGCGGCCGCTGTGCGCCGGGCGGCGGGGGCGCTGATGGATGGCTGCGTGCGCGACGTCAAGCCGATCCGCGCCATGGGGTTCCCGGTGTTCCACGGCGGCATCGCGCCGCTGGACAGCAAGGGCCGCGGCAAGATCATGGAGATCGACGTGCCGATCGAGTGCGCGGGCGTGGCCGTCGAGACCGGGGACCTGGTGTTCGGCGACGCGGACGGCGTGGTGGTGGTCCCGCGCGCGGCGGAGGCGGAGGTGCTGCGCCTGGCCTTCGAGAAGGTGGGCGGCGAGCGCAGCACGCTGCACGACCTGCGGCGCGGCGATACGCTGGGGGCGGTGTTCGCCCGCTACGGCATTCTGTAGGAGATCGGGCGATGACGAGGACCTTGTACGCGGCCGCCGCGTGGGCGCTGATGGCCGGGCCTGCCTTGGCCCAGGCGCCGTTCGCCTGCCCGCAGAAGGGCGGCGCCTTTACCTTCGCCCTGGAGGCGCGGGTGCCCAACCTCGATCAGCACGCGGGCAACGCGGCCGCGACCCGCAACGTGGCCATGAACATCTTCGAGACCCTGCTGACCCGCGACGAGAAGCTGGCGCCGATGCTCGAGCTGGCCGAGAGCATGACCGAGGCGCCGGACGGGCTCAGCTACACCTTCAAGCTGCGGCCGGGCATTCAATTCCACAACGGCAAGCCGCTCACCTCGGCGGACGTGGCGGCCTCGTTCAACCGCTACAAGCGGCTGGGCGTGGACCGCTCGGTGCTGCTGGTGCCGGCGGGGTGGGACACGCCCGACCCGATGACGTTCGTGGTCCGCATGAACACGCCGCTGCCGACGTTCATCGAGCAGCTATCGTCGTTCACGACGCCGATCGTGATCATCCCGGCGGAGAACGAGGGCGCGGCACCGCAGCAGCTGCCGAGCGTGGGCACCGGCCCCTATATGCTGGACGAGCTGCGGGCCGACAGCTTTATCCGGCTCAGGCGGTTCGAGAACTACAAGCCGGACACGCGCTATCGCGACCTGGAGGGGTTCGCCGGGTTCAAGCAGCCCTGCCTCGACACCGTGACCTTCCGGATGATGACGGAGCCGGCGGCGCGCACCGCGGCACTCGAGGTGGGAGAGATCCAGGGCGTCGAGGACGTGCCGGTGGCGTCGCAGAAGCGGCTGGCGGCGAACAAGGACGTCATTCTCTCGCGGCTGGAGACGTTTTGGCTGCAGATCGCCATCCCGAACTTCCAGGCGCCGCCCACCAACAACCTGGCCTTCCGCCAGGCCATGCTGGCGGCGATGGACTTCGAGGAGGTCATGGAGGCGGCCAGCGAGGGCCAGTACAAGCCGATGAACGGCTTCCAGTATCCCGGCCAGGCCTACTATTCCGAGGCCGGCAAGGAGCTGCTGAACCAAAAGGACCCGGCAAAGGCCAAACGCCTGCTCGCCGAAGCCGGCTACAAGGGCGAGAAGGTGGTGCTGCTGACCAACCGGGAGTTCCCGGTGATGTACAACACCTCGCTGGTGATGGCCGAGCAGCTGAAGGCGGTGGGCATCAACGCCGAGCTGCTGGTGCTGGACTGGCCGGCGGCGTTGCAGAAGAGCCTGAAGGAGACCGAGGGCTGGAACGTGTTCTACACCGGCTGGATCACCATTCCCGCCCTGGGCGGCCCGCAGGTGATGCGGCAGATGGCGCCGCCGGCGAGCGTGCAGCGCTGGACGGAGCCGGACCCGGCGTTCATGGCGGCGTTCAAGGACCTGACCGAGGGCAAGACGCTGGACGACCGCCGCGCCGCCTTTGCCCGCGCGCAGCAGCGCGCGCTGGAGCTGGTGACGGTGATCCCGTTCGGGGTCACGCCGAAGGTGCAGGCGGTGCGGGCCAACGTGCAGAACTTCCGGTCGTATTACATGCCGCGGGCGTCGAACGTTTGGCTGAAGCCGTGATCACCTAATGCAACAGCGGGTAATTGACCGGCGGCTGTGGATGGCAGCCGCCCGCTGATGGCCCGTTATGCGCTGGTCCGCCTGCTGCAAATGGTTCCGCTGCTGCTGCTCGTCAGCCTGCTCTCCTTCGGCCTCATCAAGCTCGTCCCCGGCGACCCCGCCGTCGTCATGGGCGGCGCCACCGCCACCGCGGCCGAGATCGACGCCATCCGCCACACGATGGGGCTCGACCGGCCGTTGCACGTGCAGCTGCTGGCCTATTACGCCAGCCTCGCCCGCGGCGACCTCGGCCGGTCGCTGATGCTCGGCCAGCCGGTGGCGGACGCCCTGCTGGAACGGGCGCCGGTCACCCTGGCCGTGGCCACCTACTCCATGGTCCTCACCCTCGTGCTGGGCCTGCTGACCGGCGTACTGGCGGCGCTGCGGCACAATAGCTGGGTGGACCAGCTGGTCTCGTTCGTCGCCTTGCTGGGCGTATCCTTGCCCAACTTCTGGCTGGGGCTGATGATGATCGTGGTGTTCTCGGTCCATCTCGGCTGGCTGCCGACCGGGGGCTACGTCGCGCCGCTCGCCAGCCCGCTTGGCTTCCTGCACACCGCCACCCTGCCCGCGGTCTCGCTCGCGCTGCTGCAGATCGGCCTGCTGACCCGGGTCACCCGCTCGGCCATGCTGGAGGAGTTGCGGCAGGACTACGTCCGCACCGCGCGGGCCAAGGGCTTGCCCGAGCGGCTCGTGGTGGGACGCCACGCGCTGACCAATGCCATGATCCCGGTGGTGACGGTCCTCGGGCTCATCCTGTCCGTGCTGCTGTCGGGCTCGGTCATCGTCGAGACCATCTTCGACGTGCCCGGCATCGGCCTGCTGCTAGGCAATGCCATCCTGCGGCGGGACTACCCGATGATCCAGGGCGGGCTGCTGTTCGTCGCGGCCACGCTGATGGTGCTGAACCTGCTGACGGACATCCTCTATGGCGTGTTCGACCCGCGCGTGCGGGAAGGAGGGTAAAACGGTGAGCCAGGCTTGCCGCAGGCTCGCGAAAACCTGGCGCCGGCCGGGTACGCAGCGCCTGCTGGCCAGCCGCGCGTTCATGACCGGGCTCGTGCTGCTGGGCATCGTGCTGGCGGCCATGCTGCTGACGCCCTGGATCGCGCCCGGCGACCCCAACCGCATGGCGGTCCGCTTCCGCTTCCGCCCGCCCTCCGCCGACTTTCCCTTCGGCACCGACAACCTCGGCCGCAACATGGTCAGCCGGGTACTGTACGGCGGGCGGCTGAGCCTGGCGATCGGCGCTTGGGTGGTGGGGCTCAACTTGGTGTTCGGCGTGCTGCTGGGTGCGGCGGCGGGCTACGTGCCGCGGCTCGACGGGCCGCTGATGCGGCTGGCGGACGCGCTTATGGCCTTCCCGGCGGTGCTGCTGGCCATCGGCATCGCGGCGGCCTTGCAGCCTTCGGTGCTGACCGTCGTGATCGCGCTCGCGGTGGTTTACATCCCGCGCACCGCGCGGGTGCTGCGCGCCTCGGTGCTGGTGGTGAGGCAACTGGACTATGTGCAGGCGGCGCGTGCGTGCGGCGCCGGGCATGCGCGCATCCTGGCCCGGCACGTGCTGCCGAACTGCCTGGCGCCGCTGGTGGTGCAGCTGAGCTTCGTGTTCGCCTATGCCGTGCTGAGCGAGGCGGTGCTGAGCTTCCTCGGCCTCGGCGCGCCGCCCACCATGCCCAGCTGGGGCATCCTGATCGCCGAGGGCCGCGGCTACATCCGCGAGGCCGCCTGGCTGACCGCCATCCCGGGCGCGGCCATCGCGATGACGGTGCTGGGCCTCAATCTGTTGGGCGACGGGCTTCGGGACGCGCTGGACCCGCGCCTGCGGATCGACGTACGGTAGGCGTCAACGGGCGGTAGGCGTCACCGGTGCACCACGCCGCCGGGCATGGGCCGGGGCACGCCGGTGGTGCCCGGCAGGCTGAGCGGCAGGCCGTGCAGGGCGCGGACCGCGAGAAAGCCGAAGGCCTCCGCCTCCAGCGCGTCGCCATCCCATCCCAGCGTGTCCACGCTCTCGACCGGGACCCCGAGCCCCTCGCGCAGCAGCCGCATGAGGTGCCGGTTGTGCCGCCCGCCCCCGCCGACCAGCCAGCGCCGGGGCGGGTCGGGCAGGTGCTCGCGGGCGCGCACCACGGATTGCACGGTGAAGGCGGCCAGGGTGGCGGCGCCGTCCTCCAGCCCGAGCCCCTCGACCGCGGCCGGCGAGAAGGCGTTGCGGTCCAGCGACTTGGGCGGCTTGCGGTCGAAATAGGGGTGCGCCAGCAGGGCCGCGAGCCGCCCGGGATGCACCCGGCCGCGCGCCGCCGTTGCGCCGTCCCGGTCGAAGGCCTGGCCGGCGTGGCGCAGCATCCAGTCGTCCAGCAAGGCGTTGGCGGGCCCGGTGTCGAAGGCCAGCAGGTCGCGGCCGATCGCCGTCACGTTCGCCACGCCGCCCAGGTTCAGCACCGCGAGCGGGCCGGGCACGCCGTGCAGCAGCGCCGCGTGGAACAGCGGGACCAAGGGCGCACCCTGCCCGCCGCTGGCCACGTCGGCGTCGCGGAAGCGGTTGACGACGGGGATGCCAAGCGCCGCCCGCAGCGCGCCGCCGTTGCCGAGCTGCCGGGTGAAGCGCCGCTCCGGCCGGTGCAGCACGGTCTGGCCGTGCAGGCCCACGACGGCCACGTCCGGCCGCCCGGCCTGCTGGAGCAGCGCGCGCGCGGCCTCGAGGTTGGCCGCGGTGACGGCCGCCTCCAGTGCTGCGAGCGGGTCGTGCTCGGCCCGGTGCGGGTCCGCCATCGCCGCCAGCACGTCCCGGCGCAGCGCCGGGCTGTAGGGGAGGGTCAGCGCCAAGCCTAGCCGCTCGACCCGGCGGCCATCGGTCTCGATCAGCGCCGCGTCCACGCCGTCCGCCGACGTGCCGCTCATCAGTCCCATCGCGAGCATCATGGACGCCAGCATCGCCCTGTCGTTAAGCTTCCGGCAAGGATTAGGGGGTAAGGTCGATGGACGGCATGCAGGATATCGGCACCACGCGGATGATCGCCCGGGTCGAGGGGCCGGTCGGCTGGATGGTGTTCAACAACCCGGAGCGGCGGAACGCGGTCAGCACGGACATGTGGGAGGCGGTGCCGCTCATCGTCGAGCGGTTCATGGCCGATCCGGAGATCCGCCTCATCGCGCTCACCGGGGCCGGCGGGCGGGCCTTCGTCTCCGGCGCCGACATCTCGCAATTCGAGCAGCAGCGCTCCAACGCCGAGCAGGTCGCGCGCTACGAGCAGACGGCGGAGCGGGCGTCCACCGCGATCAAGACGGCGGGCAAGCCGACGGTCGCGGTCATCCGCGGCTGGTGCATCGGCGGCGGGCTGGCCATCGCGGCCAATTGCGACCTGCGCTTCGCCAGCGAAGGCTCCAAGTTCGGCGTCCCGGCCGGGCGGCTGGGGCTGGGCTACGCGCATAAGGGCGTGCAGACGCTCATGGACATCGTAGGCCCCGCCTACACGAAGGAGATCTTCTACACAGCCCGCCACTTCACCGCCCTGGAGGCGCAAGGGATGGGTTTCGTCAATCGGGTCGTCCCCGATGCGGAGCTGGACGCCTTCGTGGCCGGGCAGTTCGCCACCATGGCGGCCAATGCGCCGATGACGCTGCGCACCCTGAAGCGCACGGTGGCCGAGCTGCTGCGCGGCCCGGAGGCCGACATCGCGGCTTGCAAGCAGATGGTCGCCGAGTGCTTTGCCAGCGCCGACTACAAGGAAGGCCGGCAGGCGTTCATGGAGAAGCGGCAACCGGTGTTCACCGGACGCTAGCGCCGGGAGCCCACCCCAACCGGCTGTTGACGGCCCAACCCCGGGCAGGTACGCCGGGCCACTGTGAGCACCCAAGTCCGCCCCCGTCCGTTCCTGCGCCTGCGTGGCCGGTCCTTCATGGCCGTGGTCCTCATGCCGGACCCGCCGCTCGAGGGCTGGCTCGAGCAGCTCGACGCGCAGCTCGCCCGCGCGCCCAAGTTCTTCGAGGGCCGCGCGGTCATGCTCGACTTCTCGGCGCTCCCCGGCCAGGAGGACGCCTTCCCCGGCCTGGTCGCGGCGCTGACCCGGCGCGGCATTCGCGTCGTCGGCGTCGAGGGTGCGGACGTCTCCCGCTTCGGCGACGCGATGCCGCCGGCGCTGGGCGGCGGCCGGCATGTGTCGATGACCGGCGACGAACCGGCGGCGTCCGCCCCGGAGCCGAAGCCCGCCGAACCGCCCTCGCTGCTGGTGGACCGCCCGATCCGCTCCGGCCAGAGCGTCTCGCACACGGCGGGCGACGTGACGGTGGTGGGGTCGGTCGCCTCCGGCTCGGAGGTCATCGCGGGCGGCTCCATCCACATCTATGGCGCCTTGCGCGGCCGGGCCATCGCCGGGCTGCTGGGGCCCGGGCCCGGCGGCGTCCGCCCGCGTATTTTCTGCCGCCGCCTCGAAGCCGAACTGCTGGCGATCGACGGCGTGTATAAGACCGCCGACGAGATGGACCCCGCCTTGCAGGGCCGCGCCGTGCAGGTGTGGCTCAACGGCGATGAATTGGCGATCGCGGCACTGGATTGAACCAGACACCATAGGAGACTCGATGGCCAAGGTTCTGGTCGTGACATCCGGCAAGGGCGGCGTGGGCAAGACGACCTCCACCGCCGCCTTGGGCGCCGGCCTTGCCAGCCTCGGCAAGAAGGTCGTCGTCGTCGACTTCGACGTGGGCCTGCGTAACCTCGACTTGATCATGGGGGCGGAGCGCCGGGTCGTGTACGACCTGATCAACGTGACCCAGGGCGACGCCAAGCTCTCCCAAGCGCTGATCCGCGACAAACGTCTGGAGACGCTGCATCTGCTGCCGGCGAGCCAGACGCGGGACAAGGACGCGCTGACCAGCGAGGGCGTGGCGCGCGTGATGCAGGAGTTGCGCGAGCGGTTCGACTGGGTGATCTGCGACAGCCCGGCCGGCATCGAGCGCGGCGCCCAGCTCGCCATGTACCACGCCGACCTCGCCGTGGTGGTGACCAACCCCGAGGTCAGCTCGGTCCGCGACAGCGACCGCATCATCGGCATGCTCGACAGCAAGACGGAGCGGTCGGAGCGGGGCGAGCGGGTGGACAAGCACCTGCTGCTGACCCGCTACGACCAGTTGCGTGCTCAGCGCGGCGACATGCTGAAGACCGAGGACGTGCTGGAAATCCTGTCGATCCCGCTGCTCGGCATCATCCCGGAAAGCCAGGACGTGCTGCGCGCCAGCAACGTGGGCTCGCCGGTGACGCTCGCCGACCCGAACAGCCCGCCGGCCCGCGCCTACATGGACGCGGTGCGCCGGCTGCAGGGCGAGACGGTGGAGATGTCGATCCCCACCGAGAGGAAGGGCCTGCTGGGCAAGCTGTTCGGACGGAGGGTCGCGTGAGCCTGTTCGGCTGGTTCAACCGCGGCAGCACCGCGCCGGTGGCCCGCGAGCGGTTGAAGATGATGCTGGCGCACGAACGGGTCGCGGGCACGCACTCGCAGTTGCTGGCCGTGCTGCAGGAGGAGATCCTGGCGGTGATTGCCCGGCACATGCAGATCGACCGTGACAAGGTGATCGTCAAGCTCGACCAGGGCGACGAGGTGAACACGCTGGAGATCGACATCGAGATGCCGGCGCAGGTGAAGATGGCGCGGGCCTAGGCCCAGCGTCGACCCCTTAACTGCGCCGCACGCCCAGGGCCACGGCGCCGCATACCAAGGCCAGCCCCGTCAGCGCCAGCGGTCCCATGTGTTCGCCCAGCAGCGGAATGGCCAGCAGCGCGGCCAGGCCCGGCACCAGCGCGGTGATGGTTGTCAGCCGGGCGGTGCCGATGATGGCGATCGCGCGGGTGAACAGGAACAGCGAGATCAGCGTTGCGAACACGCCCTGGAACAGGGCCTGGTACAGCGCCTCCGGCAGCGGCGCCGTGCCGAGATGGCTTGGCAGCGCCAGCCACCACATGGGCAAATAGAGCGCGGAACACCAGAGGCCGACGGAGACGATGGCCTGCATGGGCGCCGCGCCCCATCGGCGGGCCAGGATGGTGTAGCCCGCCCAGGCGACCGCGGCGGCCCCGAACAGCAGGTCGCCGCGCCAGGCGCCGGGCCGCGCGCCCTGCACATAGGCCTCGATCCCCAGCAGCACGACGCCGGCAAGCAGCAAAGCAAAGCTGGCCAGCCGGGCGCGGCTCCAGCGTTCGCCGAACACGAACCAGCTGCCGATCGCCACCAGGAAGGGGAGCGTGCCCGACAGGATGACCGCGCCATGCGCCACGGGCGCGTAGGTGAAGCCGAAATAGGCCGGCAGCGGAAAGCACAGCCCGGCCAACACGCCGGTGACGAAGCTGCGCCGCGGCGGCAAGCCCCGCCCCACGCCCGCGAGCCAAAGCGTGGCCGCGGCCACCCCCGCCACCATGTATCGCAACCCGCCGAGGTCCCAGGGCGTCAGCCGCACGCCGGTGCCGAGCGCGGCGTAGCGGCCGGACAGGCTGAACCCCACCCAGATCAGCAGCACCCCGACCGCGCAGCCATAGCCGACGAGCCGGGTTCTCCGGGATGGCGCTTAGAGGGTTGTGGACATCGGCGCACGCTACCATCCCTGCGCCGGTTTGGGACCTGCATCCCGCGCAACCCCCTGGCGCAGCGGCACCGGGACCGGCAAGATCAGTCCCACGATGAAGCACAGGCGATGACCCACGAAGCCGACCAATGCGCGGCCTGGCTGCAAGAGGCGGGGTGCCTCGCCCGGGCCGCCGCGGCGGCGCTTGCGGTGGCGCCCGATGCGCAACGCAACGCAGGGCTGCGCGCGGCCGCGGCCCGGCTGCGCGCAGCCGAGGCGGCCATCCTCGCCGCCAACGAAGCCGATATCGCGGCCTTCCAGGGCTCGGCGGCATTCCGCGACCGGCTGCTGCTGACGCCGGCCCGGGTGGAGGCGATGGCGCGCGGGTTGGAGGAGATCGCCTCTCTGCCCGATCCGCTCGCCCGTACGCTGGCGGCGTGGACGCGGCCGAACGGGCTGCGCTTCCGCCGGGTCGCGTCGCCGATCGGGGTGATCGGGATGGTGTACGAGAGCCGGCCCAACGTGGGGGCGGACGCGGCCGGGCTCTGCCTCAAATCCGGCAACGCCGTGATCCTGCGCGGCGGCTCTGACAGCCACCACTCGGCCGCAGCCATCGGGGACGCCGTGCGCCAGGGCCTGCGCGAGGCCGCCCTGCCGCCCGCCGCGGTGCAGGCGCCGCCGGGGCCCGGCCGCGGCTACGTCGCTGCCATGCTGGCCGGCAGCGGCCTGATTGACCTTGTCATCCCCCGCGGCGGCCGCTCCCTGGTGGAGCGCGTGCAACGCGACGCGCGGGTGCCGGTGCTGGCCCATGCCGAGGGGCTCTGCCACACCTATGTGCACGCCGCCGCCGACCCGGCCATGGCTCGCGCCGTGCTGGCCAACGCCAAGATGCGGCGCACCGGCGTCTGCGGCGCGACCGAGACCCTGCTGATCGACGCCGCCTGCGCGCCCGCCTTGCTGCCGCTGCTGGTGGCGGACCTGGCCGCGCTCGGCTGCAGCTTCCGTGCCGATGCGCGGGCCCGCGCCATCCTGCCGCAGCTGCCGCCCGCCACCGATGCCGACTTCGGCACGGAATGGCTCGACGCGGTGCTCTCCATCGCCGTCGTGGACGGGGTGGACGCGGCCCTCGCCCACATCGCCCGGCATGGCAGCGAGCACACCGAGGCGATCATCACCGCGGACGAAGCGGCCGCCAGCCGCTTCCTCGAGCGGGTCGGCAGCGCCGTGGCGCTCTGGAACGCCTCCACCCAGTTCTGCGACGGCGGCGAGTTCGGCTTCGGCGCCGAGATCGGCATCGCCACCGGGCGCATGCACGCGCGGGGACCCGTGGGCGTGGAGCAGCTGACCACCTTCCGCTACATCGTCACCGGCACAGGCCAGGTGCGGCCCTGAGCGAGCAGGCCAGCGCTGCCTGAGCCCCTGCCTGAGCCGCTGCCTACCTGGGGCGACCGGCGGCGCACGCGGGTCGGCGTGCTCGGCGGCTCGTTCAACCCGGCGCATGAAGGCCACCTGCACATTGCCCGGCTGGCGCTGCGGCGGCTGCGGCTCGACCAGGTCTGGCTGCTGGTCTCGCCCGGCAATCCGCTGAAGGCCCTGGCCGGCATGGCGCCGATAGCCGAGCGGCTGCGGGCTGCCGCAGGCATCGCCGACGGGCGGCGCATCCTCGCCACCGGCATCGAGGCCCGGCTGCACACGCGGTTCACCTACGACACGTTGCGCACGCTTTGCCGCCGCTTTCCGCGGGTGCGGTTCGTTTGGCTGATGGGCGCCGACAACCTGGTACAGCTGCCGCGCTGGCAGCACTGGGCCGGCATCCCCCGAACGATGCCGTTTGCGGTTATGCCGCGGCCCACCTACAACCAGCGCGCGCTTGCCGGCCAGGCGGCGCACCGGCTGCGGCCGGCCTTGCGGCCCGCGCATGCGGCGCCCGTCCTGGCCCGGCTGCCCGCGCCTGCCTGGACGTTCCTGCCTGCCCGCGAGAACCCCGCCTCGGCCACCGCGCTGCGCCGGGCGGGTGCCATAGGTCTTTGACGAAGAACGCGGAACCTCGGATCAGGTGATTTCCTCATCTGATACCGCTCTAAGCCCCGCCAGCGCTTGAAGGAGCACGGCCATCGCCAGGAAGCCCACCGACCCCACCGCCAAACCCCCGCCGCGGCGGGCGCCGAAGACGGCCCCCGCGCTGGCCGAAGCGGCCAAGGCGCCGGGTACCCCGCGCAAAAAGGCGGTCGTCGCCGGGCCACGCGCCCGCAAGGCCGCCGCCCCGCCGCCCCCGGTCGCCAAGGAGCGGCTGGACGCGGTGCAGGCGGTGATCGTCGAAAGCCTCGAGGCCGACAAGGCGGAGGCGGTGGTCACCCTCGACCTTGCCGGCCGCGCCGCCTTCACCGACCGCATGGTGATCGCGACGGGCCTGGCGGACCGCCAGATCACCGCGATGGCGACGCACCTGGAGGAAAAGCTGGCCGAGGTCGGCATCAAGCGGGTACAGATCGAGGGCAGCGGCGGCTCGGACTGGGTGTTGATCGACGCGGGCGACATCGTCATCCACCTGTTCAAGCCCGAGGCCCGTGAGCTCTATGCGCTCGAGCGGATGTGGGGCGCCGAGCTGGACGAGCCGGCCGGGTCGCTACCGGGCTAGTCTGGCATGCGGCTGATCGCGGTCGGCAGGCTGCAGCCTGGCCCGGAAGCGGCGTTGTTCGCGCGTTACGTTGCCCGATTGCGGCCGGGGCTGTCGGTGACCGAGGTAGCGGAGGGGGCCGGGGCGGCTGCGGAAGCCCGGCGCCGGGAAGGGGCGGCTTTGCTCGCGGCGCTGCTCGAGCCGGCCTTCGTCGTGGCGCTGGACCTGGGCGGCGAGTCGCCGGGCAGCGATGGTCTGGCCCGGCACTTGGAACGCTGGCTGGGGCTGGGGCGACCGTTGTGCTTCGTGGTGGGCGGCACGGAGGGACTGGACGGTGCGGTACTGGCGCGGGCGAACTGGCTGTTGTCGTTTGGGCCGATGACGTGGCCGCATATGATGGTGCGCGTCATGCTGGCCGAGCAGCTATTCCGGGCGCAGGCGATTTTGACGGGTCACCCTTATCACCGAGGTCAACGGCCCAACTCGCTTCGAGGGTAACAAAGTGCAACGTTAATATAAGCATGGTTTCGCTAAAGGGCACCTCGAACAATCGTGGCGCGCCTGCTGGCGGGCACGCCGGACGCCATCGGCTACCGGCTCATCCAGTATAACCGGGAGATTTTGATGGGATGACGCCCTATCGAGGGCTGGCCTGCCGCCGCAGGGCCCGCGGCCGCAGGTCCACCGCCGGCGCGGGCTTGCTGTCGCGGTATTCCGTCCCTGTCCAGACGTAACGCTCGTCATTGGCCAGCAGGTCGGCCATGCCACGGGTTCGCGTGGTGGCCACGGCAAGCCGGCCGGTGGTGCCGTCCAGCACCCGTTTCCAGGCGCCGCCCGCCCAGGCATAGACGGATGTGGTGCATCCGGCCGAGCCGCAGTCCCGCGGCGACTGCAGTTGAACGAACAGCGCCGGCCGATCCCCGCCAAGCCGGGCCGAGCCGAGCAGCAGCAGCGGCGTGTCCCCGCGCGCGCGGGCCTTGGCCAGGTCGTCGGCGACCAGCGCGCGGGCGACTTGGTCGAGCGGGGTGCCGGGCTGGGCCTGCATGGGAACGGGGGTACCGCTGGGCGGCCGCGAGGGGGCGGCGCCAAGCAGGACGGCGGCGGCGGCGATCAGGACGAGATAGCGCATGGCGACTCCGGAGGTTCGGAAAAATAGCAAGCAGAATAGCCCTATGCCGGCGTTTTCTCCCCGGCCCGTACCGGGCGGGGCAGGCGGTTGGCGGCTGGGGCCAGCGGGCAGACCCAGCGGGGGGAGTAGGCGCAGGACGGGTTGTAGGCGAAGTTGAAGTCCAGCACCGTGCGCCCGTCCGGGGCGTTGCCGAGATCGGCGCTCTTGATCGTGTCCAGCAGGTAGCGCCCGGCGCCGTAGGTTTCGCGCCCGCTGGTCGCGTCGGCGAAGGGCAGGAACACGCCGCCGCAGTAGCCGAGCAGCCAGTAGAGCGTCAGTTCCCCGCCAAGCGTCTCCCGCAGACCCGCGGTGCGGGCGAAGGGGCGCATCGCGACCTCGCCATCGGCGCCCGCGGGGAAGCACTGCTCCGGCTGGTCGGCCAGCGGGTCCAGATGGACCAGGAAGCGGAGCGCCTTGTCGTAGGGGAAGAAGGGCAGGCCCGCGAATCCCGCCAGCGGGCCGGGCTCGATCGGGGTCTGCGGATGGGCGCGATACAGTTCGTCGCGCGTGCGGCGCCAGTATTGCCAGGCAGCTTCGGCGTCCGGCTCCGCGCGCACGGCCGCGTAGAGTGCGGCGACCTGGCGGCGCCAGTCCCACAACGCCTGCAGCATCATGCTTGCTTCAGCTCGATCAGCCCGCGGCGGATGCCCCGGCCGCGCTCGATCTTGTCCTCGATGTAGGCGCCATCGCCCCAGCGGACCGCGCGGGCCATCGCCTGGGCGTCTTCGGTGAAGCGGGCCAGCATCTCGAGCAAGGCGTCGCGGTTGTTGAGGAAGATGTCGCGCCACATCACCGGGTCGCTGGCGGCGATGCGGGTGAAGTCGCGGAAGCCGGCGGCGGCGAATTTCAGCACCTCGGACCGGCTGGCGTCCTCGCTGCCTTCGCTGGCGAGGTCGTCTGCCGTGCCGCAGATGGTGAAGGCGAGCAAATGGGGCAGGTGGCTGACGATCGCCACCACACGGTCGTGGTGGCTGGGGTCCATCATCTCGACCATGCTGCCGCAGCGGCGCCACAGTTCGGCGATGCGTTCGACGGCGGCCGGGTCGGTGCCTGGCGGCGGGGTCAGCAGGCACCAGCGGCCTTGGAACAGCGTCGTGAAGCCGGCGTCGGGCCCGGAATACTCGGTGCCGGCCATGGGGTGCGCCGGCACGAAATGGACGCCGGCCGGGACGAGCGGCCCGACGTCGCGGATCACGGAAACCTTGGTGCTGCCGACGTCGGTCAGGATGGCGCCTGCCGCCAGATGCGGCGCGATCGCGGCGGCGAGGCCGGCGTAGGCGCCGACGGGAACGCAGAGCATGACGCAATCGGCGCCGCGCACGGCGGCGGCCGGGTCGGCCTCGACGCGGTCGGCGATGCCGAGCTCCGCTACCCGGTCCAGCGTGCGCTGCGTGCGGGCGTTGACCACCACCTCGGCGGCCAGGCTGTGGCCCTCCATGGCGATGCGCGCCACGGAGCTGCCGATCAGCCCGACGCCGATCAGCGCCAGGCGGCGGAACAGCGGTTCAGGCACCGGCGGGCATCTTGGCGCCGATCTCGGGAGGGCTCGCCGCCATGAAGGCGCCGAGCGTCTCGGCCACCAGGGCGCAGTCCTCGGCGGTGCCGATCGTGATGCGCAGGTAACGGACCAGCCCGTAGCTGGCCATGCCGCGGACGATCACGCCGCGGGCTTTCAGCGCCGCGTCGGCAGCGTTGGCGCCTTCGGGGGAGCCGAAATCGGCCAGGACGAAGTTGCCGGCGCTCGGGCGGACCGGGATGCCGACCCGCTCCAGCGCCGCGGTCAGCCAGGCGCGGTATTGCCGGTTGTGCCGCTGCCCCGCCTCGACCCAGCCGGGTTCGGCCAGGGCGGCGGTTGCGGCGGCCTGGCCGGCCTGGTTCACGTTGAAGGGGCTGCGGACGCGGTTCAACACGTCGACGATAGCGGGCGGCGCGTAGCACCAGCCCACGCGGGCGCCGCCCAGGCCGAAGATTTTGCTGAAGGTGCGGGTCATCACCGTGTTGTCGCCGGCATCGACCAGCCGGGCGCCGGCGTCGTAGGCGGGGTCCTCGACGTATTCGGCGTAGGCGGCGTCGAGCACCAGCAGCACATGGGGCGGCAGCCCGGCGCGCAGGTGTTCCAGCTCGGCTTGCGGCAGCAGGGTGCCGGTGGGGTTGTTGGGATTGGCCAGGAACAGAAGCCGAGTGGCGGGGGAGACGGCGGCGAGCAGGGCGTCCACGTCGGCGGTGAGGTCGCGCTCCGGCGCCTTTATCACGCGGCTGCCGGCGAAGAGGCCGACGATCTCATAGAGGCTGAAGCCGTACTGGGACATGACGACTTCGGTGCCGGGGCCGCCATAGGCCAGGGCCAGCAGATAGAGCAGCTCATCGGAGCCGGCGCCGCAGACGATGCGCGCGGGGTCCAGGCCAAAGCGCGCGCCGATGGCCCGGCGCAGGCCTTCCGCGCCACCGTCCGGATAGCGGAAGCCCTCCGCGGCGGCGGCGGCAAAGGCGGCCTGGGCGCCGGGCGGCGTGCCGAAGGCGCCTTCGTTGGCCGAAAGCTTCACCGTGCGGTTTTGGCCGGCGACGTTGCTTTCGCCGCCGACATAGGCCGAGATCTGCATGACCTCCGGGCGGGGCCGCACACTCATCCAAGGTCTCCGACGGGGATGGCGTAGGCGCCGAGCACCACCGGGGGGCGCAGCACGGATTGCAAGGCGCGCAGGCGCGGGTCGGCGTCGGCGACGAAGCCCGCGACGTCGGCCAGGGCGTGGGCCACGGGGGCGCCCGGGTCGCGCCGCAGGATCAGCGGGCCGGCGGTCAGGCCCCCTGCGGCCAGGGCGGTGGAGAGCCGGGCGCGGCTGGTTTCGAGCAGGACTTCGAGGCCGAGCAGCGACCGGTCCTGTCCGCTGGGGTCGGGCGGGGCGGCGCTGATCACCAGGGCCTGGCCGCGGGGCGCGCCCTCGGGCCGGGGCGCCCAGAACGGCAGCCGGGCCACGACGTGGATGCGCGGATCGTCTTGTGGCAGAAGGGCGGTCCACCATGCGGCGGAGGGCAGCTCGCCTTCGGCGGGAATAGGCAGCACCGCCGCGGTGGCGGCGCCGCTGCTGACGTCGCGGATGGCCTGGGCTGGGGTGCGGCGGGCGCTGACGGGGGTAAGCGCGCCGAAATGTTCGCGGGCGGCGGCGAGCAGGCTGGGGCCGCCCTCCGGTTCGCAGACGGTGATCAGCATGGGCCGCTGCTGTGCCGTGGTGCCGGCCAGCAGCTCGCGCCAGATCCGCACCACCGCGGCGGGAGAGAGGCCGCCGCCGTGGCGGGCGAGCAGGCGGCGGATGATGGCGGCTTCGCGGCCGGGGCGCAGCGGCACCCGCCCTTTGGCGCCGAGCGCGCCGACCTGGGCGACCAACTCGGCGCGGCGCATCAGCGTGTCGTGCAACTGGTCGTCGAGCCGGTCCAGCTCCGCCCGGAGCGCGGACAGGCGGCGGGCCGCCAGTTCGGGCGGCGGTTCGGACGATTGGGGCATGGAATCGGGCATGGCGCAGGGCATTCTTGCCGAAGAGGATTAACAGATAGCTGATGCACCCCCGCGTGCAAACCCGCGGCCGCGGTTGCCCCCGATCCCGCCCGCGCCTATGTGCAAGCCTGCCATGGACCACCCCGAACCCAGCCGCTCCGACCAGCATCAAGTTGCCGTCTTCCGGGACGGCTTCGCGCTCGAGTGCGGCGCCGAGCTGCCGGGCATGCAGGTGGCATACCGCACCTATGGTTCGCTCAACGCGGAGCGCTCCAACGCGGTCCTGGTCTGCCATGCGCTGACGGGCGACCAGTATGTGGCCGAGCCCCATCCCAGCACCGGCAAGCCCGGCTGGTGGAACCAGGTTGTGGGGCCCGGCCGGCCGGTGAATACGAGCCGGTTCTTCGTGATCTGCGCCAACGTGCTCGGCGGCTGCATGGGTAGCACGGGACCGCGGAGCGAAAAGCCCGGCGGCGGCCAGTGGGGCACCGAGTTCCCGACCGTGACCATCCGCGACATGGTCCGCGCGCAGCGGCTGCTGATCGAGCGACTAGGCATCCCGCGGCTATTTGCGGCCATTGGCGGCTCGATGGGCGGCATGCAGGTGCTGGAATGGGCGGCGACGTTTCCGGACTTGGTGTTCGCGGCGGTGCCGGTCGCCACCGCCTCCTTCCATTCCGCCCAGAACATCGCCTTCCACGAGGTGGGCCGTCAGGCGATCTTTGCCGACCCGGATTGGGAGGACGGCGCCTATTGGCGCAGCGGCAAGACCCCTGCCCGCGGCCTGGCCGTGGCGCGGATGGCGGCGCACATCACCTATCTCAGCGAGCAGGCCCTGACGCGGAAGTTCGGCCGCCGGGTCCGTAGCGCGGGCGACGGCGACATGAAAGCGGTGACCTTGTTCGGGGACCTGTTCGAAGTCGAGAGCTACCTGCGGCACCAGGGCAGCACCTTCGTCAGCCGGTTTGACGCCAACTCCTACTTGACGATCACCCGCGCGATGGACCTGTTCGACCTCGCCGCCGACCGGGACGGCGACCTGGCCGCGGCCTTCCGGGGTAGCCGCACGCGGTTCTGCGTCGTGTCGTTCGACAGCGACTGGCTGTTCCCGACCGCGCAGTCCCGCGCCATCGCCCGGGCGCTGAACCGGGCGGGGGCGAATGCGAGCTTCGTCGAGATCAGCACCGACAAGGGGCACGACGCCTTCCTGCTCGATGAGCCGGACCTGCACCGCACGCTCTCCGGCTTCCTGTCGGGGTGCGCGGAACACGCGGGGTTGGCTTGAGGGGGGTGGGACTCAAAGGCAGGGTCCAGCACGTCGCCAAGAACATGCGGCTCGACCTCAAGCTGATGTCTGAGATGATCGCGGCCGACTCGCGCGTGCTCGACATCGGCAGCGGGGACGGGACCTTGATCGAGCACCTGTTCCGGACACGCGGCTGCGATGCGCGAGGCATTGAGATCGACATGGCGGAGGTGACGCGCGCGGTGGCGCATGGGCTGCCGGTGATGCATGGCGACGCAGATAGCGACCTGGCGCACTACCCGGACGGGTTGTTCGACTACGTGGTGCTGTCGCGCACCTTGCAGGCGGTGGAGCGGCCGCGCGAGGTGCTTCGGCAGATGCTGCGGATCGGCACGCGGGCGCTGGTCAGCTTTCCAAACTTTGGCCATTGGCGGGTGCGGTGGCAGCTGGTGCGGTCCGGCCGGATGCCGATGACGTCCACCTGGGACCGGGCGTGGTACGAGACGCCCAACATCCACCCGTGCACGATCCAGGACTTCTTCGACCTGTGTGCCCGCGAAGGCTATCTGGTGGAGCGGTGGCTGGCGGTGGACGATGGGGGACGGCGAGCGCCGTGGCGGCGGTTTCCGGCGCTGGCCAACCTGTTTGGGGAGCAGGCGCTGTTCCTGTTGCGGCGGGCCTGAGCGGCGCCGCTCAGGCGCCATGCACCAGCATGCCCGGCGGCAGGGAGGAGAGCAGGCCTTCGAAATAGGGGATCGTTTTGCGCAGGCCCTGTTCGAGGGACACGGCCGGCGACCAGCCAAGGACGCGCTCGGCCTGCGCGATGTCCGGGCGGCGCTGGCGCGGGTCGTCGAGCGGCAGGGGGCGGTGCACGATACGGGAGCGGGTGCCGGTCAGCTCGATGACCTTTTCGGCCAGCTCCAGGATAGTGAACTCGCCGGGGTTGCCCAGGTTCATGGGGCCCACGACCTCGCGGGGGCTGTCCATGAGACGGACGAAGCCTTCGATCAGGTCGTCCACGTAGCAGAAGGAGCGCGTCTGCTGGCCTTCGCCGAAGACCGTGATGTCCTGGCCGGTCAGGGCCTGGACGATGAAGCTGGAGACGACGCGGCCGTCCCTTGGATGGGTGCGGGGGCCGTAGGTGTTGAAGATGCGGGCGACCTTGATCTTGAGGCGGTGCTGGCGGAGGTAGTCGAAGAACAAGGTTTCGGCGCAGCGCTTGCCCTCGTCGTAGCAGGAGCGGGAGCCGATCGGATTGACGTTGCCCCAGTATTCCTCCGGCTGCGGATGGACAGAGGGGTCGCCGTAGACTTCGCTGGTGGAGGCCTGGAAAATCTTGGCGCCGAGCCGCTTGGCCAGGCCGAGCATGTTTATGGCGCCGATGACGCTGGTCTTGGTGGTTTGCACTGGGTCGCGCTGGTAGTGGATGGGTGAGGCTGGGCAGGCCAGGTTATAAATCTCGTCCACTTCGACGAAGAGCGGATGGGTGATGTCGTGGCGGATCAGCTCGAAGTTCCGGTTGTCGAACAGGTGGGAGATGTTGCGGGGCGTGCCGGTGAAGTAGTTGTCCACACACAGCACGTGGCAGCCGGCGGCCAACAGGCGTTCGCACAGGTGGGATCCGAGGAAGCCGGCGCCGCCGGTGACCAAAACGCGACGCTCGAGGTGCAACGGTATCTCTCCCTGTCGTGACGCGGGTCACCATGACCCGAAACCGGCGCAAGCTCCAGCATCTAAGTTGCTTGCTGGCTGCTTACTCCAGCAAAGGCCGCAGGTGCCGCTTGAGGATGTCCGGGATGAGCGGGGCCACGGCTTTACGGAGGATGTCCGCCAGGGTGCGGTCCGGCGGAATGAAGCCACGCCATTCGGTCATCGCCAGGCAGGTGTAGTAGTCTTTCTTGCGCGGGTGACGCGAGTGGTAGCTCCAGGGCCTCGACTGGCCATTGAAATGGACGATGCGTGCATCACGGTGAATCGCGGCGATGTCGTGCGGCGAGAGTTGCAGGTCGTGGGACGGGCGATAGAACGGCGTGACGACGTTGAATTTGTAGGGGAGAGGCATCCGGTCCCGGTACAAGGCAAGATTGAGCCCGTCCTGGTCCACGTCGTTCAGGGCCTCGCCATACTCTTTCAGCTTGGCAAGCACCCGCGCGAGCGCGTCGGTGCGGCGCCACTGCTCCAGGTCGAACAGCAGCAGGCCTGAGTTGAAGTAGCCGTATTCGCCTGGCATGCCGAGCTCCTGCCAGCGGGTGGAGCCGGGTATGTCCACCGCGCCGAGCAGCTTGCCTTGCAGGTCGAACTGCCAGAGATCGTCGATATCGCCGACAACCACCATGTCGGCGTCCAGGTACAGGACGCGGTCTACGTCCGGGCCGAAGAAGTCTGCCACCCATAGGCGGGCGTAGTTGTCGGTGGTGTAGGGGCCGGGCGTGTAGAGGCCGAGCGCTTTCGACGGGCTGAAATCCCGGATGGTGAAGCGCGCCTGCGGGAAGCGGGCCATGGTCCGTTCCAGCTTGCGCCGCTCCTCGGACGGACCGTCGCCCGTCACCACGACGAGGTTGAACCGGGCCTGCGGGTTGTTGGACAGCAGCGACACGAGCATGACCGCGAGGTGCTGGAAGAAGCCTGCGTTGGAGCATGCCAGGACATGGATTTCGGACGTCATCGACGGTTCGCCACCACTCGCAGGTTATGATCGTAGCCGGAATCGCGTAGCTCCAATATGGGACCGATTAGGAAAGAGACCGTTAACAAGGTTGGGGTTGCGACTTGGCGGGGTAGCGGCACCACTCGATTGCGATGCAGCGCCAGCACTCTGGCCGCCGGGCCTTGCAGACGTATCGCCCGTGCAAGATGAGCCAGTGATGCGCGGGGCGCAATACAAGGCGGGGAATGCGCTTGACGAGGCCATCCTCGACCGTCCGCACCGTCTTGCCCGGCGCGAGGCCGGTCCGGTTGCCCAGGCGGAAGACATGCGTGTCGACCGCCATGGTGTCCTGGCCGAAGGCGACGTTGAGGACGACGTTGGCCGTCTTGCGGCCCACGCCGGGCAGCGCCTCGAGGGCGTCGCGGTCGGCAGGGACCTCGCCGCCGTGGCGCTCGATCAGCAGGCGGGAGAGTTCGGCCACGTTCGCGGCCTTGGCCTGCCAGAGTCCGATACTGCGAATATTTGCGCCGATGGCGGGGGCGCCCAGGGCGACCATGGCCTGCGGCGTCGGGGCGGCGGCGAACAGGGTGCGGCCGACCCGGTTGACGGCGGCGTCGGTCGTCTGCGCCGAGAGCACGACCGCCACCAGCAACGTATAGGGGTCGACGTAGTCCAACTCGCTGGCGGCATCGGGGTAGGCCGTGGCCAAGGCCGCGATGAAGCCGCGGACTTGGACGAGCGTCATGGGGGGTGTTCGACGAAGCCGGGGCGAAACGGGCATGGCCCGGTATCGCGCGCGCCCCCGTGCAGGGCAAGCTGGGTGGGCTGACAGGGCGCGATCCCGCGCCATATCAGGGCTCGTGCAGGGAAGTGGCGCATTGGAGCCGGGGACGCGGTTCGAGGCGATGATCGTTCCGCACCGCAGCCTCGGGCGCACCGGGCTGCGGTGGGTCGCGGGCAGCCTTTGCGTGTTGAGCGGCGGGATTTCGGCCGGGTTATGGATGATCGGGGCGTGGCCGGTGATCGGCTTCACCGGGCTGGAGGTGCTGTTGGCGGTGTGGCTGATCAACCGGCACGCCCGCGCGGGAGCGAGCGAGCGGCTGCTGCTGTCCGACGCCGGGCTTCGCGTGGTGCGCACCGACGGGGCGGGGCGGGGGTGGGAGCGGCGGTTGCAGGGGGGATGGCTGCGGGTGTCGCTGCAGGAACGGCCGGGGCGGACGCCGGCGCTGCTGCTGCATGATCGGCGGGCCCGGCTGGAGGTGGGCGCGGACCTCGGCGAGGCCGAGAAGCGGGCGCTGGCACTGGCGCTGCGGGAGGCGCTGCACCGGCAGCGGCATCCGTCGTTCGATAATGCGCAGTTGCGGGAGGGGGGCCCGGCGAGAGGCTAAGCCTCGGTGGGTCCCTAAGCTTCGGTGGGTCCCATGGATTTGATCAGGTCGAAAACGCGCTTGCGGACGGCGGGATCGGTGATCCGGTAGTAGGCCCGGACAAGTTCGAGCGTTTCGCGCCGGTTCATGTTTTCGTCGGCGCCGAAGGCTTCCTGGTGTTCGGAGAACCCCCCGGTGGCGCGGGTGGTGTGGTAGGTGCCGTGCATGCTGGCCAGCGGCTCCGGCATGTCGTCGAAGAAGAAGCTGATCGGCACGTCGAGCACGCGCGAGAGGTCGAACAGCCGCGAGGCACCGACGCGGTTCACGCCGCGCTCGTACTTTTGCACCTGCTGGAAGGTGAGCCCGAGGGCTTCGCCCAACCGCTCCTGCGACATTCCCATCAAGGTGCGACGCAACCGGATGCGTCCGCCGACGTGAACATCAATCGGGCTGGCACGACCCTCCTTGTCCGCCGCGGCAGTTGTGGGCGGCACCCCGCCCCGTAGGTCGCTCATCCCTGTTCTCCGCCAGCACCATGTATAGCTGAATAAACACTTAACGACACAACCAGCGTCAGTCAATAGTTGTTAACTTATTAATATTCCATCCCACAGGGTGGGACGAAGGTGCTTTAGCGATGATTCACGCTCGAGGACGGTGCAGGGCTGCTCCGATCGTGAGCAGTCCGAAGAGGCCGGGGACGACCAGGCCCCAGCGCGAGAACGACGTCGGCGGCCGTTTGCCGGGGATGACGATGGAGAGAACACCGGCTTGGCCCAGCGTCAAGCGGCCGAGTTCGCGGCCGCGGCTGTCAAACCCGGCGGAAATGCCGGTGTTGGCGGCCCGCAGCAGCGGCAGGCCTTCCTCCACCGCGCGCAGCCGTGCGGCGGCCAAGTGCTGGCGGGGGCCGGTGGAGTTGCCGAACCAGGCATCGTTGGTGATGTTGACCAGCCAGTCCGGCCGGTCTGCCTGGTCGACGACCTGGGCGGGGAAGATCGCCTCGTAGCAGATCAGGGCGCCGAAGGGTGGCACGCCCGGCACGCGCAGGGTGGCCGGGCCACGGCCAAAGTCGAAGCGGCCGGGGACCACCTGGATCGCGAGCGGCACCCAGCTCGGCGCGTATTCGCCGAAGGGCACGAGGTGCCACTTGTCATAGATGCCAGCCACGGCGGCGCCGGCGGCCTGCATGGCGACGAGGCTGTTGCGCGGCAGGTTCTCGGGGTCCGCGGAGGGGGCGCCGGCCCGGAAGGTGAGGCTGCCGACCAGGGCCGCCCGGGCCGGCTGAGCGGCGTCGATGATGGCATCGCGGGCGGCCGGGTCGGATTGCAGCAGAAAGACGCTGGAGGTTTCCGGCCAGATCACGATCGTGGGCACGTCGCCAGCGGCGGCGACGCCCTGCCGCGTGAGGGCCAGATGGCGCTCGAACGCCGCTCCGGCGGCGGCGCGGTCCCATTTCTGGCCTTGCTGGACGTTGCCCTGAACCAAGACGGCGGTCAGGCCGGGGGCGACCGGCTCGGGCTCGCGCAGCCGCGACCAGCCTAGCCCCGCCCAGGCGAGCAACACGGCGGCGGCGGCGGCGGCATAGCGGCGGCCGAGGCCCGGCGCGGCGGCGAGCAGCAGGGTGAACAAGGTGAGGCTCGGCGTTCCCAGCCAGGCGGCGGGCTGGATCATCACGTCCCCGGCCCGGCCGGGGATGGCCCAGATGCTGCCCCATGGGTTCCAGGGGAAGCCGGTGCCGATATATTGGCGGGCGAGGTCGGCCAGGACCCAGGCACCGGCCAGCATCGCCGCCCGCCGCCCGCCGGCGGGGACGGCGCGGGCGGCGGCGCAGGGCACGGCGATGAACAGCGCGAGCAAGGCCGAGAGGGCGGGGACGGCGAGCGGCACCAGCCACCAGTAGCGCGCGGATTCCAGCAGGATGGCCTCGGTGATCCAGTAGAGGCCGAAGACGTGGTGGCCCAGGCCGAACCAAAAACCGCGCCGCGCCGCGCCGCGCGGGCCCTTGGCGCCGCCGATCAGGGCCAGCAGGCCGGGAACGCAGAGCAGCAGCACCGGGATGAGGTGCAAAGGGGGCATCGCTGCGGCCGAGACGGCGCCCAGCGCGGCAGCGGCCAGGTCCGCCCGCCAGCCTGCGGCCCGGCGGAGCCGGCCCATGAGGCTCCAGGCGGCCGGCATGCCCCAGTCCCCGTCGCGCCAAGTCGTCACGGGCGCACCAGCCGGTCGGGGGGCACGGGCTGGCCCTGCAACACTGCGACGATGCACTCTGCGGCCATGACGCCCATGTTCACCAGGCTGCCGTCGGTGACGCCGGCCACATGGGGCGTCGAAATGACCTTGGAATGGCCGCGCAGGGGGTGGTCCGGCGCCGGCGGCTCGTCCTCGTAGACGTCGAGCCCGGCGCCGGCAACGTGCCCGGCCTCGATGGCCTGGTAGAGCGCGGTCTCGTCGATCAGGCCGCCGCGGGCGGTGTTGATGACGAAGGCGCCCGGCGGCAGCAGGGCCAGTTCGGCGGTGCCGATCAGGTGGCGGGTGGCGGGGGTGAACGGCAGGTGCAGCGACAGGATGCCCGATTGGCCCAGCAGCGCGGCGAGACTGGGCGCGGCGGCGATGCCGGTGGTGGCGGGGGCGGCCGGGTCATAGGCGGCAACCGGCATATCGAAGGCCTGAGCCAGGCGGGCGACGGCGCGGCCGATGGCGCCGCATCCCACCAAGCCGAGGCGGCGGCCGGCCATGTCGCCCACCTTGGTGCCGGCGCCGCGCCAGGCGCCGGAAGCGACCTGCGCCGAGAGGGCTGGGAGGTCCTTGACCAGGGCCAGCATGAGGGCCAGGGCGTGTTCGGCGACCGCCTGGGTGTTGGAGCCCGGCGCGCGGGTGACGACGATGCCGCGCTGGGCGGCCTCGTCGAGATCGACGTCGTCCACGCCGACGCCGTGGCGGGCGACCACGCGCAGGCCGGGGGCGGCGTCCATCACCGCGGCGGTGACAGGGCCCTGGCGGGACAGGATGGCGACGGCGCCGACCTGTCGGGCAAGCGCCGCCACGGCGGCCGCGCGCGGGAACGGCGGCATGTAATGGAGGGTGGCGCCGGCCGCCTCCAGCAGCGCGACCGCCTGCTGCGCCAGGCGGGGCGCGGTCATGATGACGTTCATTTGAGGTCCTCGCTGGCAGGAGCGGGCGGTATGGCCGGATGGCGTCCGGGTTTAGTCGCGGCTTTGGCGCTCGTAGTGCTTGGTGTAGCGCTCGGTGACCAGGTCGGTCTTGACCACGATGGCCACGTCGATGGTGTTGAACTGGGTGTCGATGACGGCGCCGTCGCCGACGAAGCCGCCGACGCGGAGATAGCCCTTGATCAGCGGCGGCAGGCCCTGGCTGGTTCGGCGGACGTCGAGCGCCTGGGGGTCCATGCGGCGCATCTCGACGTAGCGCTCGGCCAGGGCGCGGGGGCGGAGCGCGGGCGGGGCGAGGTGGTGGCCGTAGAGATAGGTCAGCTCGGCCGCCATGGCGTCGGGGTCGGTGCCGCCGAGGCTGGCGCAGCCGAACATCAGGTCGATGCCGTGGGCGGCGACGTAGGCGGCGATGCCGCGCCAGAGCAGCTGCATAACGGCGCGGCCGCGGTAGCGCGCATCGACGCAGGAGCGGCCGAGCTCGAGGACGGTGCCGGGGAAGCTGGTGATGGCGCTGATGTCGTATTCGTTGGCGGAGTAGAAGCGCCCGACGAGGGCAGCGGCCTCGCGCCGGATCATGCGATAAGTGCCGACCACGCTTTCGGGGCCGGAGCCGATGGCATGGTCCACGACCAGCAGGTGGTCGGCGACCGGGTCGAACTCGTCGCGGTCGCGCTGGCTGCTTGCGGCGTCGGCGCCAGGGCGTGCGCCCATCTCCTGGTAGAATACGCGGTAGCGGAGGCCTTGGGCGGCGTCGACTTCGTCCGGGGAGGCGGCGATGCGGACGCCGAGGTTGCCGGCGCGGATTTCCTGCATGCCGGGCTTGCGGCGGATCGGGCGGTAGGCGGTCACGGCATGGGGCCCGGCGGTTCGACGTCGGCCGGCTCTGCGCGCCGGAGGGGCGCGTCCGCCTTGGGCCGGCAGCCGAACAGTTCGAGGCGGTAAGACATGAGGTCGAAGCCGAGCCGGGCGGCGATGGCCTGGATGAGGCGTTCGTGGTCGGCGTCCTCGAACTCGATGACGCGGCCGGTCTCGACGTCGATCAGGTGGTGGTGCTTGCCGTGCTCGGTGGGTTCGTAGCGGGCGCGTCCGCCGCCGAAGTCGCGGCGCTCGAGGATGCCCTTTTCCTCGAACAGGCGGACGGTGCGATAAACGGTGGCGATCGAGATGCGTCCATCGAGCGCGGAGGAGCGGCGGTACAGCTCCTCGACGTCCGGGTGGTCGGCCGCATCGGACAACACCCGGGCGATGACGCGGCGCTGCCCCGTCATCTTCAGGCCATGCTCGACGCACAAGCGCTCGATGCGCGATTCCATCCGATCCTTACCGATAGCCGGAGCCATGCTGCGTCCGGCGTAGCCGAAGTGGACGGGGCGTGTCGAATCGGCGCGCAGGACCTTGGCGGCGCGGACTAGAGCACGATCCGTGCTGGTAGGCGCACGGCTCGCGCTCTAGCCTTTGTTTTTACGAGCATGTTCATCCGACGGGTGATCCCGTGTGGTCGGATCATGCTCTAGCGTCCGCGCGGCTTGGTGCCCAGGCCGATCTTCTTGGCCAGCGAGGAGCGGTGCTTGGCGTAGTTCGGCGCGACCATTGGGTAGTCGGGCGGCAGCTGCCACTTTTCGCGGTACTGCTCCGGGGTCAAGTTGTAGGAGGTCTTGAGGTGGCGCTTGAGCATTTTCAGCTTCTTGCCGTCCTCGAGGCAGATGATGTGGTCGGGGAAGACTGATTTCTTGACCGGCACGGCGGGCTGCTGCTTGTCGGGCAGGACCTGTTCCTTGCCGACGCCGGCCAGGGTGCGATAGACTTCCTGGATGAGGCTGGGCAGCGCGTCGGCGCCGATGGCGTTGTTGGATACATGGGCTGATACGATCTGTGCTGTTAGTCCCAAAACATCCGCGTTCGCTGTCTGTTCGGCCATCGGTCCGTCCTCTCCTCATTCAAGACCGCAGCATATACGTCCAAATAGGTCGGCTTCGCAATCCAGAACGTGGACCCTAAATACAGAGTTAATCGATGGGTGAGTCAGTGCTATCGCAGCAACCGCATGACCACGAGCTCGACATCACGCGGGATGTCTGTCCGATGACCTTCGTGCGCACCCGCCTGGCCCTGGACCGACTGGCGCCCGGGCAAGTCTTGCTGGTGCGCCTGCGGGGGGAGGAGCCGTTGCGGAACGTGCCGCGGACGGCTGGCGAACAGGGCCACGCCGTGCTGGGCCTGGCGCCGGCGGGGGACGGGATCATGGAATTGCTGATCCGTAAGGCAGGGGCGCCCGCAGCACCAGCGCATCCCCGCCCCCGGGATAGTAGCGGGGGCGCCGGCCCGCCTGGCTGAACTCGGCCGCGGCATAGAGCGCGCGGGCGGCCAGGTTGGCGTCGGCGACCTCGAGGAACACCGTGCGGGCGCCCCTTTCGGTGGCGGTCCGCATGGCCTGGCAGAGCAGGAGGCGGCCGAGGCCGCGCCGGCGGCGGGCCGGGTCGACGGCCAGGGTCAGCACCTCGGCCTCGTCGGCGGCCACGCGCGCGAGGATCATGCCACCCGCAGGGGACAGCCAGCCGAAGGCGCCGGGGAGGCCGAGCTGCAGGGCCATGGCGTCGCTGCCCCAGCGCTCCGGCGGCGGAAAGGCCTGGGCGTGCAGGACGGCGAGGGCGGCGGCATGGGCGGGGGTCGCGGGTTCGAGCAGCACGGGTCAGGCCGGGGCGGGCCGGCCGGGTGGGCCGGGGCGGGCCTCCGGCGGGTCGACGTAGAGCGGCTGCGCCGGATGCGGGGGAAGGCCCGCGGCTTGCCGGCGCTGGGCGGCAGCGGCGATGCCAGCGGGCCCTGGCCGGCGGGCGGCCAGCAGCAGCACGTCGTCGCCCCGGGCAGCGAGGCGCGCGGCGACAGCAATGGCGGCGTCGCCGGCGACCGCGACCGGGCCGGGGGCTTCGGGCAGCGACGCCAAAGGCAGGTTTTGGACGGCGCCGCCGCGGTCCAGGAACACCTGGCCGCGCTTGGTGTCGATCGCCACCCAGAGCACGCGGTCCCCCGGCGCCTCGGCCTGAAAGGCTTCCGCCACGGGGACGCCCAGAACCGGGATGCCAGCGGCCAGGCCGATACCGTGCGCCAGCGCGAGGGCGGCGCGCAGGCCGGTGAAGCTGCCGGGCCCCGTCGTCACCGCCACGCCGCAGAGGCTGGCGGCGGCAAGGCCGGCCTGGTCGAGCACCTGCCGGGCCATCAGCGGCAGTGCCGCCGCGTGGCCGCGCGGCCCGGTGGCCTGGCGCACCGCGAGCACCTCGCCGTGCCGGACCAGGCCGGCCGAACAGCCGGACAGCGCGGCGTCCAAGGTCAGAACGACCATGCGGCTACAACAGGCGGCAAGCCTCGTCGAAGGCGAAGCGGGGGGAGCGGGGATGCAGCTTCCAGTGTTCGCCGAAGCCGATGTTGACCAGGAAATTGCTTTTCCAGCCTACGGCGGCCAGGAACTCGGCGTCCACAAGGGCATTGTCGAAGCCCGACATCGGCCCGCAATCCAGCCCGGCGGCGCGGGCGGCCATGATCAGGTAGGCGCCCTGCAAGGTGCCGTTGCGGAACGCGGTGGCGGTGGCCAGGTCCTCGCTGCCGGCGAACCACGCGCGCGCATCGGCGTGGGGGAAGAGCTTGGGCAGGTCCTCGTAGAACCTCGGGTCGTGCGCCACGATGGCGACCACGGGCGCCGACATGGTCTTCTCCACGTTGCCGGCCGAGAGGGCGGGGCGCAGGCGCTCCTTGGCCTCGGGCGTGCGCAGGAACAGGAAGCGCGCCGGGGAGCAGTTGGCCGAAGTCGGGCCCATCTTCAGCAGGTCGAACACGGTGCGGAGCTGGTCGTCGCCCACCGGGCGATCCTGCCAGTGGTAATGTGTCCTCGCTTCCCGGAACAGCTGGTCCAGGCTGGTGCCGTCGAGCATTGGCGTACTCTTTAGGCTTCGACCTGTTCCACCGAGGTGACTTCGGGGACGTAGTGGCGGAGCATGTTCTCGATGCCGTGCTTGAGGGTGGCGCTGGAGGAGGGGCAGCCGCTGCAGGCACCCTGCATATGCAGGCGGACCACGCCGTCGCGGTAGCCGCGGAACACGATGTCGCCGCCGTCGCCGGCGACGGCGGGGCGGACGCGGGTGTCGAGCAATTCCTTGATCTGGTCGACGATCTCCTGGTCCTCCGGGGCGACGTCCTCGTCGATGGCGTCGCCGTCGCCGTCGATCACCGCGCGGCCGGCGACGAAGTGTTCCATGATGGCGCCGAGCACTTGCGGGCGGAGCGCCTGCCAATCGGCAATGTCGGACTTGGTGACGGTGACGAAGTCGCCGCCGAGGAATACGCGGGCCACGCCGGGCAGGGCGAACAGGGCGCCGGCGAGCGGGCTGCGGGCGGCGAGGTCGGGCCCGGCGAAATCGGCCGTGCCCGCGCCCATGACGTCCCGCCCCGGGAGGAACTTCAGGGTGGCGGGATTAGGGGTGCCTTCGGTTTCGATGAACATAAGCGGGGTCCTGTTCGCAATGCGGCGCGTATGCCACATTTGGCGGGCGCGGCGCGGGAGTGCAAGGGCGCCCAATCCCCCCCCGGTCCACGTGTCTGGTACACGTGCTATGTTGGGGGCATGACCCTGTCCCGCCGCCTGCTGCTCGGTGCGCTCGGCACCCTCCCCTTGGCCCGGCTGGCGCGCGGGCAGGTGGCGCACCGGCTGACCTTGCTGCACCTGAACGACTTCCACTCGCGGCACGAAGCCGTGGATGGGCGCGCGATGTCGTGCGGAAGCGACCGGCCGGAGGGCTGCTTTGGGGGCAGCGCGCGGCTGGCGGGCGCGATCCGGGCGGAGCGCGGGGCCGCGGAGGGGGATGGGCGGACCGTGCTGCTGCTGGATGGCGGGGACCAGTTCCAGGGCAGCCTGTTCTATACGCGCCATCGCGGCATGGCCGAGCTGGCCGTACAACACGCGAACGGCACCGACGCCATGGCGGTCGGCAATCACGAATTCGACAACGGGCCGGCGACGCTGGGGCGGTATGCCGCCGCGGCGCACTTCCCGCTGCTCTCGGCCAATATCGACGCCGCGGCGGAGCCGGAACTGGCGGGGCGGTTGCGCCGCTCGGTCGTGCTGGAGCGGGGCGGGCTGGGGATCGGCTTGGTGGGGCTGACGACGCTGGAGACGCGGACCACGTCATCGCCGGGTCCGCGCGTGCGTTTCCTCGATCCCGGCCCGGCGCTGGCGGAGGCGACGCGGGAGGCGCGGGGCGCGGGGGCGCAGCTCCTGATCCTGCTGTCGCACATGGGCGTGCTGCATGACCGCGCGCTGTCGGCGCCGGGGGTGGCGGTGATCATCGGCGGGCACTCCCACACCTTGCTGTCCAACGGGGAGCCGGGCGCGTTCGGCCCGCATCCGTTGCCGGGCGGCGGCGGGGCGCTGATCGTGCAGGCCGGCGCCTATGGTCGGTATCTCGGCCGGCTCGACCTGGACGTTTCGGCGGAGGGGACGGTGCTCGGCTATGGCGGGGCGTGCCGGCACGTCGGGCTGGAGCTGCCGGCCGATCCCGAGGTGGCGGCGATCGTGGCGGGCTATGCGGCGCCGCTGGACGCGTTCCGGCGCGAGCAGGTGGCCGTGCTGCCGGAGGGGCTGGGCAACGCGGCATGCCGGCTGGGCGCGTGCCCGCTCGGGCAGGCGGTGGCGCAGGCGATGCTAGGCGCGGCGCCGGGGGCGCAGGTGGCGATCATGAACGCGGGCGGGCTGCGGACCGGGCTGCGGGCGGGGCCGGTGACGCGGGGCGAGGTGATGGAGGCGCTGCCATTCGGCAACACCGTAGCGACGCTGGAGCTGACGGGCGGGGACCTGCGCGACGCGGTCGTGCATGGGCTGAGCCAGGCCGGGCGCGGCGGGTTTCCGCAATGGGCGGGGTTGCGGCTGGAGGGCTTGGCGCTGCAGGTGCAGGCGGGCGCGGGGTGGGCGCCGCTCGACCCGGCGGCGCGATACCGGGTCGCGACCAACAACTTTCTGCGCAACGGCGGCGACGGCTACACGGTGTTCCGCGACCGGGCGATCGCGCCCTACGACGCCGGGGCGGAGGTGGCCGAGGTGTTCGCCGAAGCGTTGGCGGCCGGCTCGGTCACGCCCTAGCGATCCCAGCCTAAAAATATGGACAGGCGGGGCGGGCGTGCCTTAAGGGTCGCCCTCCATCAATGGGCAGCAGGGTCCCATGCGACTGAACTTTGCTTCCACGGCGCCGGGCTTCGTGGGCCGGCCGCTTGAGCAGCCGGCCGGGAGCGCGTTCGCCAAGCTGGCCACGCATATGGATATCGGCTGGGACCTCGACGGCACCTTGCTGAACCATGCGGCGGCGCCGGCCCTGCACCGGTTCATCCGCGCCACGCCGCGGATCCGGCATGTGCTGATCACATTCCGGACCCGGCGGCGGGACGTGGAGCCTTGGGCGGAGCTGGCCGCCTATCGCGACGGCCCGCAGCGCGAGTCGTTCCACGCGCTGGTGTTCCTGGACGAGGCGGAGGCGGAGGGCGTGGCGCGGATCGAGCGCGGCCGCCGCGTGGGGTGGTGGCGGGGCGAAGACGCCCGGCACGCGGAGTGGAAAGGCCGCGTCTGCGCGAAGCATGGCCTGACCGCGCTCGTGGACGACAAGACCCATATGGTCGCGGCCGGATGCCGCCGGTATAGGATCGAGCTGTTCCATCCAGCGGCTTTCATGCCGGCGTAAGATTTCCGGCTAGGCCCGCCCGAAGCGCAGCACCCGCGCCCGGTGGCTGGCAACGCGCAGGCTGCCATCGGCGTGCAGCCACAAGCAGGGCCGGTGCCGCCACATCTCGTGCGTCAGCGAGGCCAGTGCCCGGGCGCCGGGCAGCGGGGTGAGCGTCGTCGCCCACCCCAGCCCGCCCGGCCCGGGCCAGCAGGCCGAGCCGTCGGCGCGGATCAGCAGCGCCACCCCGAACGTCGCCTCCCGCCACAGCCCGGCCAGGCCGGGGTCGAGCGCCAGCCCGTCCGGCACGCGCAGCAGCCGGCGCGGCACGCCGCCGATGCGGCCCTCGAGCGCGCCGGCCTCGAGCCGCACCTCGATCTCCAGCGTGCTCGGGATCGAGCGGAACCGACCATCGCCCGCGTCCAGCAGGGTCTCGCGGCTGCCCATGAACTCGAGGGTTCCCGGCGCCAGCTCCGCCCAGGCCGGCCCTTCCTCGGCCGCGTAAAGGCCGGACGGCAAGCCGGTGGCCGGCTCGGGCACGGCCTCGCCCACCAGCGCGGCCATCACCCTGAGCGCCGGCAGCAAGGGGTCCTCGTCGCGGTTGAGCAAGAGCACCACGCCCACCCCTCGCTCCGGCGCCATCAGCAAATGGTTGCGATAGCCCGGCAGCGATCCGCTATGCACGGCCAGCCGCGTGGCCCCGAGCGCCGTCTGCACGAGCCCCAGCCGATAGCCGCTCGGGGAGCCGTCCGTGAAGTGCCGCGGCGCCAGCAGCCGGGCGAGCATGCCCTGCAGCGGCGCCCGCCCCGCCATCAGCGCACCCGCCCAACGCGCCAGCGCGGCGGCGCTGCCGGCGAGCCCGCCCGAGGCGGAGATGTGCATCCCGTAACGGCCGCGCCGCCAGGCCGCGCCGTCCCGCCAGTAGCCCGTAGCCAGGCCCGGCACCACCTCGGCCTCGTCGTAGGGGAACGCGATCGGCAAATCGAGCGGGCCTAGCAGTTGCTCCCGCAACGCCTGCCCATAGGGCACGCCGAGCCGCGCCTCCAACACCGCCTGCCCCAGCCGCCAGCCGGTGTTGGAATAGGCCATTTCCTGGCCCGGGGCCGAACAGGTGGCGTTCAGCCGGCGCAGCGCCGCGCCGATCTCGTCCGTGGCGAGCGTGGCCGTGAAGGGCAGCCCCTGTTGCCACAGCACCTCCATCATGTCCGGCAGGCCGCCGGTCATGTCCAGCCCGCGCGCCAGCGGCACCGCGCCGATAGCGGCCGGCAGGCCGGGCAACAACGTCCCCAGCGGCGCCTCCAGGTCGACTTCGGCCAGCAGCAGCGTTGCCGCCAGGAAATGCTTGCTGATGCTGGCGTAGCGGCTGGGCGTGTCCGGGGTAAAGGCGACGCCGTGTTCCAGGCTGGCCAGCCCGCCGCAGGCCGTCGCGCGCACGCCGCCCCGGTCGAACAGGGCGAAGGCGCCGCCGGGCCCGCCGGACCAGGCGTGGGCGAAGCCTTCGGCCATCGCGGTGGCGGCAGCCCAATTCGGCATCATGTCCCGGGTCATGCCGGGCGCGGCGTGCGGTGCGGCGCCAGCCAGCCCATGCCGGCCGCAGGCTCCGCGTCCGTGCTGGGCAGATAGGGCTTGATGTCGAGCAGCGGCGTGCCGTCGCGGCAGTCCAGGTTGCGCACGCGCAGGCGGCCCGGTCCGGCCAGGCCTGCAAACGCCACCACTGACAGCCCGATCGGGTTCGGCCGCATCGGCGCCCTGGTCGCGAACACGCCGCGCGTCACGTCGTCGAACGGCGGGGCAATGGTCAGCGCGTCGCTTGGCGGCCCCAGCGAGGGCGACCCTAGCCAGTACAGCAGGATCAGGTGGGTGAACCCCTCCAGGCTGGCGAGGCCCGGCTGGAACGCGGGCTCGATCACGGCCAGGCACTCGGGCGGTGGGTCGAGCTGCCGCCCGTTGCGCGGGCAGTCCTGCACGGTGGCGAACGGCGTCTGCAGCCAGCCGATCGGGCGCAGGTTCAAGCCTGGGCGACCGCCGCCGACCAAGGCGAGACCGCGTCGCTGATCCCGGTGCGCAGGCCTTGCTGGTCGAGGATCAGGTTGGGGCAGGCAAAGTTCACCGGCACCACCGAGTGCTCCACCACGTCCACCGGGCCCTCCGCGTGCAGGGCGGAGAGCACCTCCGGCGGCAGCCGCCGGTCCGCATGCACCCGGTCGGGGTCCGACACGTCGATGCGCGGGTGATGCGCCGCCATCTGCGGGTCCATGCCGAACTGGGTGACGAAGGCGAGCATCTGCGCCACCGAGGCCAGGATGCGCCGCCCGCCGGAGGCGCCGGCGGCCAGCACCGGCCGGTCGCCGTCGCGCAGGATCACCGGCAGCATGTTGGTCAGCGGCCGCTTGCCGGGGGCGACCGAGTTCGGCTGGCCCGGCCGGGGGTCGAACCACATGATGCCGTTGTTCATCAGCACGCCGGACCCCGGCAGCACCACGCGGCTGCCCATGCTCGACAGCAGGGTCGTGGTCATCGCCACCATGCCGCCCTCGGCGTCGCACACGGTCAGGTGCGTGGTGCAACTCTCGGCGGCCATTGGCTCGGCGTCGCCCAGGCCGTCCAGCCGCTCGGCATAGGCCCGCTTCATCGCCCGCGCGAGCGCGGTGAAGTACGCCGCGTCCGGCCGGGCGGCCAGCGGCTCGCCCGCCATCTGCTCGATGACGCGCGCGAGCGTCGGCGAGGCGGTCAGCCCGCCCGTCATCTGCAAGGTGCGCCCGGCGAAGGCCACCTCCTGCGGCGCGGTCACCCGGGCTTCGCAGCGGCGCAGGTCGTCGCGGTCCAGCACGCCGCCCATCTCGGCCGCGTCGCGGGCCACGCTGGCGGCGACGTCGCCCTCATAGAAGTCCCGCAGCCCGGCCGCGCCCAGCCGCTCCAGGGTGTCGGCCAGGTTGCCCAGCTTGAAGTAGCCGGGGTTGCCCTGGTAGGGCGCCACCGGCGGCAGCCCGCCCGGCAAGTAGATGCGCGCGCTCTCCTTATAGAGCCGCAGCACCGCGGCCGAATTCGCGATCTTCAAGGTGGTGAACCAATCCTGCGACAAGCCGCGCCGGGCCAGCGCCTGCGCCGGCGCGATGATCTCGGCGAGCGGCAGCGTGCCCCAGCGCCCATGCATGTGCGTGTAGCCGGCGACGGAGGAGGGGATGGCGAACGAGAGCGGGCCGTGTACGTTGGCGTCGCCCTCCACCTCCGGCCAGGCGAACAGGTCGGCGGCCGTCTTGCCGGTCAGCTTAAACCGCGCGGCATCGAGCTTGCCCGGCGCCCGCGGCCCGAAGTCCACCACCTCCGCCCGCGCCTGCCCGGCCCGGTGCACCACTGCGAAGCCGATGCCGCCGAGCCCGCTGTTCCACGGCTCCACGGCCGCCAGCGCCAGCGCGGTGGCCACCGCCGCGTCCACCGCGTTGCCGCCCGCGTCCAGCACCGCCACCCCGGCCAAGGCCGCGTCCCGCGACTGCGACACCACCATGCCGCGCCGACCGCTCGCCGCCGGCTTGGTGAGCTGCCAATGCTGGGTGACGTGATCCGGGGGCGTGTAGGTCATGGGTTCCTCCTTGGCGCAGCCATGCTAGACCCGCTCGGGGAAGGGGACCAGGCATGTCGGCTGTCGAGGAGATGATCAAGGCCCAGGCCGATCCGGACCAGCCCGGCGCCAGCTTCCGCGCGCTCGACCGCGTGCTGGGCGCCGAGCCCGGCCATGTCCTGTTCACCGTGCTCGTCCACCACCCCCGCCTGCGCGAAAGCGAGCGCTTCTACACCAACATGCCCGACGCCTACCCCGTGGGTGGACGCAAGCCGGTGACCGACCGGCCCTGGATGCAGCAGGTGGTCCAGGCCGGCCGGCCCTATATCGGCCGTAGCCGGGCCGACATCCGCGACGTGTTCTTCGACTACGAGCTGATCTGGTCGCTGGGCTGCGAGAGCGTGCTGAACATGCCAGTCCGCTGGGCCGGGCAGACGCTCGGCACGCTGAACCTGCTGCACGGCGCCGGGCACTATACCGAGGCGCACGTGCCGCAGGTGCAGCTGCTGGCCCAATTGGCGACGCCGGCACTGCTGATGATCTCCCGCACCTAGAAAAGAGACCGCCCGGCATGACCGACCGCCCGCGCATCAGCTTCGTCGTTCCCGCCTACAACGAGGAAGCCCTGCTGCCCGCCTGCCTGGCCGCCATCCGCGCCGAGATCGACCGGACCGGGATCGCGGCCGAGGTGCTGGTCGTCAACAACGCCAGCACGGACGGTACGCAAGCCATCGCGGCCGCCACCCCGGGCGTGATCGTGGTGCAGCAGCCGGTCAAAGGCTTGGTGCAGGCCCGCAGCGCCGGCTTCGAGGCCTGCACCGGCGAGCTGGTCGCCAACATCGATGCGGACACGCTGCTGCCGCCGCTCTGGATGGACCGCGTGCTGGAGGAGTTCGCCGCCGACCCCGGGCTGGTATGCGTCAGCGGCCCCTACGACTACTACGACGTGCCGTTCCGCATCCGCGCCGCGGCCCGGATGTTCTACGTCGTCGGCTTCGCCACCTATTCGTTCAACCGCTGGGTCATGCGGGTCGGCAGCATGGTGCAGGGCGGCAATTTCGTGCTCAAGCGCGAGGCCCTGGTGCGGGCGGGCGGCTTCGACCAGAGCTTCACCTTCTACGGCGAGGACACCGACATCGCCCGGCGCATGAACGGCGTCGGCCGCGTCAAGTTCACCTGGGCGCTGATGGCCCAATCCTCCGGCCGCCGCCTGCGGGGCGACGGCCTGGTGATGACGGGCGTGCGCTACAGCGCGAACTACCTGTGGGCGACCTATTTCCGCAAGCCGTTCACCACCGCCTGGAACGACTACCGATAGCTCGGGCATGATCCGACCGCACGGGATCACCCGTCGGATGAACATGCTCGTAAAAACAACGGCTAGAGCGCGAGCCGTGCGCCTATCAGCATGGATCGTGCTCTAGGCGCGCGCCACCAGCAAGGTCGTGCCGTCCAGCCCCACGACGCGGAGCATCTCGCCGGGAGAGGGCGCGATGGCGTCGGCGACCCGCGCCGGCCAGGTGCCGTCGCGCAGGCTGACCCGGCCCTCGCCGCCCTGGAAGGCGAGCGCGTGGCAGCTCGCCCCGATCAGCCCGGCGTCCGGCGCGTTGACCACGTCGGGCTGCGGCTGCCGCCGGGTGCGCCAGGCGGCCAGGCCCACCAGGAGCATCGTCAAGGCCACGAACAGGCCGAGCTGCCCCCCGCCCTCCCAGCCCAGCGCCGCGGTGGCGGCCCCGGTGCCGGCGGCGGCCAGGCCGATCCACAGCAGGAACACGCCGGGCGCCACCATCTCGGCGGCGCCCAGCACCAGCCCGGCGACCAGCCAGATCGCGGCCGGGGTCATCGGGGCTGGATGGTCGTGGGCTGTATCATCGGCGCGCGGGCGGCTTGGCCGAGTTGCATGGCCTCGATCGCCTGGGTGATGCCGCCCGCCAGCGCGCCGGTCTCCACGGGGATGACCAGGGTGCGGCCGTTCGGGTTGGCGGCCAGGCGGCCGATCGCGTCCACATATTTCTGCGCGATGAAGTAGCGCAGCGCCTCCCCGCCGCTGCCCGCGGCCGCCTCGGCGACCATGCGCGTGGCGTTCGCCTCCGCCTCGGCCAGGCGCTCGCGGGCGGAGGCGTCCTTCGAGGCGGCCTCGAGCCGGGCCTCGGCCTCCAGCACCGTCGCCTGCTTGGCCCCTTCCGCCCGGGCAACCGCGGCCTCGCGCTCGCCCATCGCCCGCGCCACCGTGGCCCGGCGCTCGCGCTCGGCCGTCATCTGCAGGTTCATCGCAGCCACCAGGTTGGCCGGCGGCTCGATCTTGCGCAGCTCCACCCGGCTCACCTTCACGCCCCAGGGCGCGGTCGCATGGTCGAGCGTCACCAGCAGCTTGGCGTTGATCTCCTCGCGGCCGGACAGCGCGCCATCGAGGTCCATGGCGCCGATCACGCTGCGGATGTTGGTCATGGCCATGCTGGTCAGCGCCTGCACCAGGTTCTGCGCGCCATAGGCGGCCTTCGCCGGGTCCATGACGCGGTAGTACATGATGCCGTCCACCAGCACGGCCGCGTTGTCGCGGGTGATCACCGCCTGCTCCGGGATGTCCTGGACGATTTCCTGCACGTTCATCTTGTGGCCGACCCGCTCCACCAGGGGCAGCATCAGGTTCAGGCCGGGGTTCAACAGCCGGGTGAAGGCGCCGAAACGCTCCACCGTCCAGACCTGGCCCTGCGGCACCGTCCGCACCCCCAGGCCGACCGCCAGCACCACGAAGACGGCCAGCACCGCCAGGACGATCAGCACGGACATCGGTTCACCTCGTCTGCAGGAAAGCGGCCGTCGTGCGGCACAGCGGATCGTCGGGCTCGCCGAGCGCCACCACCACGTCGAAGTGGTTGCGCGTGGGTTGCGGCACCACTTGCGCATCGTGCCCGGCGGCGGCCCAGGCGGCGGCGTAGTCGTCCGTCTGCCGCTTGAACTCGGCGGTTTCCTGCCCGCCATATCCCGCGAGCAGCCGGGGCGCGGGATGCAAGGGGATCGCGTGCAGCGGGCTGAGCCGCCGTGCGGTGGCGGCGTCCAGACCCATCCAGGCGTTCACATGGCTGAGCCGGATCGGCTCGAGGTCGAACAGGCCGGACAAGGCCAGCCCGCCCCGCAGGGCGTTGGCCGCGACGCCGTAGGCGCCGTGCCAGCCCGGCGCCAGCAGCATGCCGACCAGGTGGCCGCCAGCCGAGGAGCCGCCCGCGAACAGTCTTCCGGGGTCGGCGCCGCGCGCGGCCGCGTGCGCCGCGACCCAGGCGAAGGCGGTTCGCACCTGGTGCACGATGGTGTCGAGCGTGGCGGCAGGGGCGAGGCTGTAGTCCATGACGGCCACGTGCGCACCCTCGGCGACCAGGCCGGGCGCCACCAGGCTCTGGTCGGCTTTCGACAGGGCGCGCCAGTAGCCTCCATGGACCCACAGTAACGCCGGCCCGCCCGGCGCCCCGGGGAACCAGTCGAGCGCGCAGCCCGAGGCGGGATCGAACACCAGGTCGGCCTGCACGGGCAGCGCCGCCCGTGCGGCGGCGGAGAGGGCGACGTAGCGCGCCGCCTCGGCCTCGTAATCCGGCACGCTCGCCCGCGCATTGTATTCGCGATCGAGCGTCGCCTGGTCCATGCCGCGCCAAACGGTTTCCATCGAGGCGATTGTAGAACAGTATTGGCGGCGATGGAACGCACCCGGAAAGGACCGAGCTTGCCCGACTTCGCCCCGCCCGACTTCGCCCCGCCCGACTTCGCCCCGCCCGACTTCGCCCCGCCCGACTTCACCACGTTCGACTTCGAGGCCATGCCGGCCGAGGACTGCTACCGCCTGACCACCAGCACCATCGTGCCGCGCCCGATCGCCTGGGTGGTCACGCGCGGGCGGAGCGGCGTGGTGAACGCGGCGCCCTATTCCTTCTTCAACGCCCTCGGCGACGACCCGGTGGTGCTCGGCCTTGGCCTGCTGCATGCCCGCGGCGCGGGCGGCGGCTTCAAGGACACCGCCCGCAATATCGTGGAAACGGGCGAGTTCGTGGTGAACCTGGTCCCGGACCGCCTGTCGCACGCCATGAACATCACCTGCGCCAGCGCGCCCCCCGACGTGGGCGAGCTGGAGCTGGCCGGGCTCGCGACCGAGCCCAGCGTGAAGGTCGCGCCGCCCCGCATCGCCGAGAGCCCGGTGGCGTTCGAATGCAAGCTGCTGCACGCGCTGGAAACCGGCCCGCGCCAGCTCACGGTGATCGGCCGCGTGGTGCAGCTGCATATCGCGCGCGCGCACCTGACCGGCGACCCCGCCCGCCCGCGCGTCGGCACCGAGGCCATGGGCCTGATCGGCCGCATGCACGGCCGCGGCTGGTATGCGCGCACGACCGACCTGTTCGAGATGGACCGCCCCACCGACTGGACGAAGGTGACATAGCATGGACCCGATCGGCTTCATCGGCATCGGCGCCATGGGCCGCCCCATGGCGGCCCGCGTGGCCGGGGCAGGCTACCCTCTGGCGGTGCAGGACGCGGACGGGCAGCGCGCCGGCGCCGTGGCCGCCGAGCTCGGCGCCACGTGGGCGGCCTCCGGCGCCGAGCTGGCCCGGGGAGCGGAGCTGGTGGTGACCATGCTCCCCACCAGCGGCATCGTGGCGCAGGTGCTCGACGGGCCGGAGGGCGTGCTGGCCGGGCTGCGGCCCGGGGCGGTCGTGATCGAGATGAGCAGCGGCGTCCCGGCCGAGACGCGGCTGCTGGCCGAGCGCGTGGCCGCAGCCGGCGGCACCCTGATCGACGCCCCGGTGTCCGGCGGCGTGCCCCGCGCCCGCACCGGGGAGCTGGCGATCATGGTGGGCGGCGATCCCCGGGCGATCGACCGCGCGGAGCCGCTGCTGCGCAGCATGGGCGCCACCATCATGCGGACCGGTCCGGTCGGCTCGGCGCACGCCATGAAGGCGCTCAACAACCTGGTCAGCGCCGGCGGCTTCCTGATCGGCATCGAGGCGCTGCTGATCGGCAGCCGGTTCGGCCTGGACCCCGCGATGATGGTGGACGTGCTGAACGCCTCCACCGGCATGACCAACAGCAGCCAGAAGAAGTTCAAGCAGTTCGTGCTCTCCCGCCAGTTCAACGCGGGTTTCGGGCTGGACCTGATGGTCAAGGATCTCGGCATCGCCATGGGCGTCGCGCGCGACACCAACACGCCCGCCCCGGTGGCGGCCCTGGTGCGCGAGATGTGGGCGGCGGCGCAGGCGGCGCTCGGCCCGGGGCAGGACCATACCGCGATGGCGAAGCTCTCTGAGCGGCTGGCGGGCAGCGAGCTGGGCTAACGCGGGCAGCGGTAGCGGGCGAGCAGGGTGGTTGCCAGCATCTCCTCGATGTCAGCCTGCAGCAGCCGGGGCCGCGCTTCGGCCGCCGGCATGCCGTGCCGGGCCGCACCCTCGGCCACGAATTGCTCGGCCAGTTCCGGAAAGCCCGGCCGCGTCGCCTCATCGTAGTTGCACAACAGCACGGTCCCATAGGCGGCGAAGGCGGCCTGGACCGTCGCCAGCACCGCCTTCTCCGCCAGGTGGGCCATCGCCAGCACCGCATGCGCGCGCTGCAGTTCCGGCTCGTGCGCCGCCCGGTACGCGCGCCAGCCCGCCTCGTCCATCCCCGGCGGCACCTGCAGCGCCGCTTGCGCGGCCAGCACCTCGGCGACCGAGGTCGCCTGCGCCGGCGCCGCCAGCAGGACCAGGCTCAACAAAGCTTCACGAAGGGGCCGAAGCCGGAGTAAGTAGCTTCCACTGCGACGAGGAGCACCGATGCCGTACCGCCTGACGCTCATGCTGGCCCTCCTCGCCGTCCCGGCCCTGGCGCAGCAGCCAGCCGTCTTGCCGCCGCCCGGCCCGCAAGCCATGGCCCTGCCCAGCCCCCGTCTTGAGCCGAACGATCCGCTGCGCCGCATCGGCCATATCGTGGTGATCTTCGAGGAAAATCGCAGTTTCGACAACATGTTCGGCCTGTTCCCCGGCGCCAACGGCTTGTCGCAGGCCGCTGCCACCTCGGCGCAGACCGCCGCGGATGGCACCCCCTACGCCATGCTGCCGCCCGTCAAGAACACCAACATGCGCCCGGCGGCCATCGACATGCGGTTCCCCGCCGAGTTGCCGAACGCGCCGTTCCAGATCGACCGCTACGTGCCGCCCACCATCGCCACCGGCGACCTCGTGCACCGCTTCTACCAGGAACAGGCGCAGATCAACGGCGGCCGCATGGATCGCTTCGCGGCCATCTCGGACGCGGGCGGGCTGGTGATGGGCTACTACGACCTGAGCCAATCGCAATCCTGGCGGCTCGCGCGCGCGTTCACGCTGGGCGACAACATGTATCACTCCGCCTTCGGCGGCTCGTTCCTCAACCACGCCTTCCTCGTTTCAGCCCAGGCGTTCGAATGGCAGGACGCGCCCGCGAACCTCCGCGCGCAGGTGGCGGCCGACGGCCGCATGGTCCGCGACGGCCAGGTGACGCCCGACGGCTTCGTGGTCAACACCACCCGCAGCGTCCAGCTGCACCAGCCGGGCGACACCAACCCCGCGCTGCTGGTGCCGCCGCAGGACATGCCGCATATCGGCGACCGGCTGGACGCGGCGGGCGTGGATTGGCGCTGGTACGCCGGCGGCTACGACAACGCCATGGCCGGCCGGCCCGACCCGCTGTTCCAGTACCACCACCAACCGCTGGCCTACTTCCGCAACCTGGCGCCGGGCACGCCGGGGCAGCAGGCGCACCTGAAGGATTGGAAGGATTTCGCGGCCGACATCGAGGCCGGCCGCCTGCCGCCCGTCACCTTCTACAAGCCGATCGGCGAGCTGAACCTGCACCCCGGCTATGCCAACATCACCGATGGCGACGAGCATCTCGGCGACCTAGTGCGTCGCCTGCAGGCCAGCCCGCAATATGCGGACATGCTGATCATCGTCACCTACGACGAGCATGGCGGCTTCTGGGACCATGCGGCGCCGCCGGTGCGGGACCGCTGGGGCCCCGGCATCCGCGTGCCGCTGATCGCCATCGGACCCACGGTGCGCCGCGGCTTCATCGACCACACGCAGTACGACTTCGGCTCGATCCTGCGCACGATCGGCGACCGGTGGGAGCTGCCGCCGCTCGGCCTGCTGGACGGGCGCAACTCCAATTACCGCAACCTGCTGCAATAGGCCACGCGGCTGCTGCCCGCGCTGCTCCTCGTCGCCGCCGGCCTGCTGGCGCTGGGCCCGGTAGCGCTGGGCCCGGTAGGGCGGAGCGCGCCGCGCGCGGTCGCGGCGGCCGCGCTGGCGCTGTGTCTGGCCGGGCTGAGCCTGGCGGTGGCGGCGCTGCTTCTGGGTGGGGTGGCGGCGCTGTCCGCAGCTGGGCTGCATGCCGGGCTCGATGGGCTGTCGGGCTGGGCGTTGCTGCCGCTGTTTATCGCCGCGGTGCCGGCCGTGCTGGCGGGCGGCGGGCGGGCGGCAGCCCTGGTGGGGGCGTTGCTGCTGGCCGTGTTGGCCGCGGACGCCGTGCTGTTCGGGCTGGCGCTTGCCGGCGCATGGGCGGCGCTCCGGGTCCGCAGACCGCCGCTCGCGGCATGGGCGGCCTGCTTCGCCGCCGCGGTCCTGCTGCTTGCGGCGCATGCCGGCTCGCCCCGTTTCGCCGCGATGCGTGCGGCGCCGCCCGATGGATGGTTTGCCGGGGCCGTGCTGCTGCTGGTGCTGCTCGGCCTGGCCGCGCTGTCGCGCGGGCTGCTGCATGGCGAGGCCGGCCCCGGCGTGGCGCTTCCGGCAGGGGTGGCGCTGTACGGCTTGGCCCGGCTGCTGCTGGACCTCTGCGGCCCGGCCACGCCGGTGTGGTGGGGCGGCGTGCTGCTGGCGGCCGGGTTGGGCGGCGCGGTGCTGGGCGGGCTGCGGGCCAGCCTGGCCACCGAGCTCGACGCCATGCTGGCGGCCAGCGCGGTGTCCGGCGTCGGGCTGGGTTGCGCCGGGCTGGGCGTGGCGCTGGCCGCGCGCGGGGCCGACCTGCCGCCGCTGGCGGCGCTGGGCATGGCCGCGGCCTTGATGCAGGCGTTGAGCCTGTCGCTGGCAACCGGGCTGCTGGCGCTCTGTGCGGAGTCGGTCCGCGCGGCCACGGGGACGACCGTGCTGCCGCGCCTGGGCGGCCTGCTGGGCCGCATGCCGGCGACGGGGCTGGCCGCGATCATTGCCCTGGCCAGCCTCGCCGGCCTGCCGCTGTCCGCCGGGTTCGCGAGCCTCTATCTGCTGCTGCAGGGCCTGCTCGCGGGGCCGCGGGTGGGCGGGTTCTGGCTGTCGATGGGGTTTGCCGCCGCCGTGGCCCTCGCCGGGCTCGCGGTCGCGCTCGGGGCCGCGGGCGCGGTGCGGACCGCCGGGCTGGCGTTCCTGGGCCGCCCGCGCAGCGGACGGGCGGCGGCGGCCGCGGACCCGGGTGGCCCCGCACGCCTGGCCATGGCGGCGCTGGCGGGCCTGAGCCTGCTGCTGGGGCTTTGGCCCGGCGGCGTCATGGCGCTCGCTGCGCCGGCCACGCGACTGCTGATCTCCGCCGGGCTTGCGGAGGCGCCGCCCTATGCGCCGATCACGCTCGCGCTGATGCTCGCGGCGGTGGGGGGCGCGGTGTTCTGGGGCCAGCGCCTGGCCGCCGCGCCCGCGCCGCGCCGCGTGGCGGCCTGGGAGGGCGGGCTCGAGGCGGTGCCGGCCGAGAGCGGGGCCTACCTGCCGGGGCTCTACGCCGCATCCGTCCGGCATGCCGTGCCCCGGCGGCCGCGCGCGCCCAGCCTGCGCGAGGCGCTCGCCGCCGCGCTCGCCGCGCTGGCCGTTGCGCTGATCGCGTTCGCGGCACGATGACCGCCGCCGTCGCCTTGCTGCTGCATGGGGCGCTGATGCTGGCCGCGGCCCCCGTTTTGGTGGGGCTGCTGCGCCGCAGGGCTGGCGCGGACCAGGCGTGGCGCGACCTGCGCCGCCTGTTGCGCAAGCAATCGCTGCGCCCGGAGGGGACGACGTGGCTGTTCGCCGCCGCTCCCGGCACCGCCCTGGCCTGCACCGCGCTGGCCGCGCTGCTGGTGCCCAGCTTCACCCTCGGCATGGCCACGGCGCCGCTCGGCGACCTGCTCGTGCTGGCGGGCCTGCTCGCACTCGCGCGCGCGGCCGTGTTGCTGGCCGGCTTCGACGGGGGCGCGGCGGCGGGCATCGCGGTCCAGCGCGTATTGCTCACCCGGCTGGCCGCCGACCCGGCGGTATTTGTCCTGATCCTGGTCGTCGCCCTGCTCGCCGGCAGCACCAACCTCGACGCCGCCGCCGCCGCGCTGCGGGAGAGTGGCGGCCTGCGGTGGTCCCTGGCGCTCAGCGTTGCCGCCGCGGCGGCGGCGCTGGCGGCGGCGGACGAGCCGACCGCGCCGGCCGACTATGCCGGGCGGGATCTCGCCTTGCTGCACATGGCGGCCCACCTGCGCCGGCTGCTGATCCTGTCCTTGCTGGCCACGCTCGTGCTGCCGTTCGGCCTGGCGGCGGCCGGGTCGGGGCCGGAGGCCTGGGTCGTCGGCGCCGCGTGCTGGGCGGTGAAGATCGGCCTGCTGGCGGCGGGCGCGGCCGGGCTCGGGGCGATGCGCGCGCGGCTGCGCCCCCTGCAGGCGCCCGAGCTGGCCGGGCTCGGCCTGGTGCTGGCCTTGCTGGCGGCGGCAGTGCTGTTCGCCAGCCAGGGTGCGGCATGATCGCGACCGACCTGATCCGCGCCGGCGAGGCCCATCCGGCCCGGCCCTGGCCGCGCTACGCCTTGTGCTCGCAAGGCTGGCGCAGCATGGCGCAAGCCCTGCCGCAGCAGCCGGAGTTGCTGTTCGAAGCGCTGTGGGCCGATGCCGGGCAGGTGTTCGCCCTATTCACCACGCCCACGCCCACGCCCCTGCTCGTCTCGGCCCCGGTCGAGGCCGGGCTCTATGGCGCGCTCTCGCCCTTTCGGCCCGGCGCCGCGCTGTTCGAGCGCATGGTGGCCGACCTCTGGGGCCACCTGGCCGCCGACGCGCTCGATGCCCGGCCCTGGCTCGACCATGGCAGCTGGCCGGTGCTGCGGCCCATGCTGCCCAACCCCGTGCCGAATGCCGGACCCGCTGACATGCCCGAGTTGCGGGAGGTCGAGGGCGAGGCGCTGCAACGCATCCGCTTCGGCCCCGTTCGGCCGGGCATCCTGGAACCCGCCCGGATCGGCCTCGCGGCCCGGGGCGAAACCGTCGTGCGGCTGGAGGCGCGGCTGGGCTACGCGCACAAGGGCACCCTGGCGCTGATGCGCGGCCGGGCGCTGGCGGACGCCGCGATCGCCGCCGCGCGGTTGTCGGGGGAGGGCGCCGTGATGCATGCGCTCGCCTTCGCCCGCGCCGCGGAGGCCGCGCTGGACGTGGCGCCGCCGCCGCGGGCCGTGGCGCTGCGCGAGGTGGCGGCGGGGCTGGAGCGGATCGCAATCCACTTGCACGACATCGGCGCCGCCCTGGAGGCCGCCGGTTACGACCCGGCCCAGCCCGAGCGTCAGCGCGAGGCGGTCCTGCACGCCAGCCAAGCGGCCTTCGGGCAACGGCTGATGATGGACGTGGTCGTGCCGGGTGGCCTGGCTTGCGACCTTGCGGCGGCGGGCCAGGCCGCGATCGGCGCCGCGCTGCGGGGTGTGGCGGCTGCGGCGTGGCCGCCGGCCTTTGCCCGCCGGGCCGCATCCTGCGGCAGCCTGCCCCGGCTCGACGCGCGGCGGGACGACGTCGCCCGGACGCTGGCTTCGCTGGACGGGCTGCTGCAAGGCCTACCGGAGGGCGGCGTCCGGTCCGCCGTGCGGCCAGGCAGCGGCGAGGGGCTGGGCAGCGGCGAGGGGCTGGGCCTGGCGGCGGGGCCGCGCGGCGCGTGCTGGCACTGGCTGCGCGTACGGGACGGCCTTGTGGCGGAAGCCTTCGCCCGCGATCCCGCATGGCTGCTGTGGCCGGGCATGGAGCGGGCGGCCGCGGGCGCCACCCTGGCCGACCTGCCGCTGATCGCCGCGTCGTTCGGCCTTTCCAGCAGCGGGATGGACTTGTGACGGACGCCCCCCCCGATGCCCCCCGCGATGCCCCCCCGCCCGATGCCCCCCCGGACGCCGCCTTGGCGGGCCAGCTGGCGGCCAAGCTGGATGCCCTGTCCCAGGCCCGGCTCGGCCGCAGCCTCGCGCTGTTCCACGTGGGCGGCGGCGGCTGCGGCGGCTGCGAGCTTGAACTCCGGGCGCTGCGCGGCGCGGCATACGGGCTGGAGCGGCTGGGCCTCACCTTCGTCGCCAGCCCAAGGCACGCCGACGTGCTGCTGGTCACGGGGCCGCCGACCCGGGCCATGGCGGAGCCGCTGCGGCGGGCCTGGGAGGCGGTGCCCGACCCGAAATGGGTGGTCGCGGTGGGCGCCTGCGCGATCGACGGCGGCGTGTTCGCCGGCAGCTACGCCGTGCTCGGCGGCGTGGGCGCGGTGCTGACGGTGGACATGGTCATCCCCGGTTGCCCGCCCTCGCCGGCGCAGGTCCTGCAAGGCCTGCGCACGTTGATCGAGGCGAACGTCTAGCTCCGGACGGCGGGGCCGCAAGCAGGCGAATAGGGGTCATGGAAGGCGCCTCCGGAGTTTGATGCAAGCCCGTTCTGATCACAGCAGGCACAACGCGCGCAGCTGTTGCCGCAACCCCGCCGGCAGCACATCGGTGCCTTGCAGGTCGCCCTCGACGATGTCGGCCGGCGCGCCGGCCGGGTCGAGGTAGCGCCAGCCCTGGAATGGCTTCACCGGCCGCCCCTCCACCGGCACCAGAACGGGGTCCAGCACCAGCCCGGCGCATTTGCTCGCATCGTCCTGCCGGTCCTCGATCACGTCCAGGATGCGCTGCCGCACCAGCAGGGCGCCGCCGATCACCCAATAGATGCTGCCGCCCTCGGCAATCTCCGGCGCGCGGCGGGGGAAGCTGCGGGTGCGGTGGCGCAGCGGCGGTGCGGCACCCATCCGCTCCGCCTGGATGCGGCGCAGATGGGCGACGTCCTTCACCCCCACGGCAAGCTTCATCAAATGGATCATGGCCACCGGCATAAGGCCGGCGGGGTGCGATTCGCAAGCGCTTGCCGGCCAGGTTAGAAGCCGGGCATGACAGGGTTGACGATCGAGAACGGCCAGGTGCTGTCGGCCGACGGCAGCCGCGCGGCCACCGGCGTGCTGATCGAGACCGGCGTGCTGATCGAGGACGGGCGCATCGCCCGCATCGGCCGCGGCCGGGCCCCGCGCGCCATCGACGCGCGCGGCCTGCTCGTGCTGCCCGGCATCGTCGACCTGCACGGCGACGCCTTCGAGCGCCAGCTGCAGCCGCGGCCCGGCGTGGACCTCCCCGTGGCGCTCGCCTTGCGCGACACCGAGGCGCAGCTGCTCGCCAACGGCATCACCACGGCGCTGCACGCCATCACCCTCTCCTGGGAGCCCGGCCTGCGCGGCGCCGCCGCCTGGCGCGCGCTGCTGGACGGGCTGGACGCGATGCGTCCGGCCATGGTCTGCGACATGCGGGTGCATATGCGCTGGGAGCTGCACAATCTAGATGCGCTGGACATGGCGCTGGCCGATATCGCCGCCGGGCGCGTCCACCTGCTCAGCTTCAACGACCACACGGCGTCCATTCTCCGCAAGCTGGACGTCCCCTCCACCGCGGCGAAATACAGCGAGCGCGCGGGCATGACCCTCGCCGCGTTCCGGGCCTTGGCCGAGCGCGCCTATGCCCACGACCAAGCGGTGCCCGCCGCCATCCTGCGCTTGGCGGCGGCGGCGCGGCAGCGCGGGGTGCCGATGGCCAGCCATGACGACGACAGCATCCCGGTGCGGGACGCCTACCGCGCCCACGGCGCCCGCATTTGCGAGTTTCCGATGGCCGAGGACGTGGGCGTGGCGGCGCGTGCGGCCGGCGATGCGGTGGTGATGGGCTGCCCGAACGTGGTTCGCGGCGGCTCGCACCTCGGCTGGGCCTCGGCCGCCGCCCTGGCGGAGCGGGACGTGTGCACGGTGCTGTGCAGCGACTACTTCTACCCAGCCATGCCGCTCGCGGCGCTGGCGCTCGCCGGGCGCGGCACGCTGCCGCTGGCGCAGGCCTGGGCACTGGTTTCGGCTAACCCGGCCCGCGCCGCAGGCCTGGCCGACCGCGGCGAGGTTGCGGAGGGCAAGCGGGCCGACCTGGTGCTGGTAGACCCGGCTGGGCCTGCTGTCGTCGCCACCATTGCAGGGGGACGGGTGGCGTTCCTAAGCGGCGCCGGCTGGGCGCGGCTCGGCTAGCGCCGCTACAGCCCGCCCCGCTGCACCACGCCCCCCTTCATCACCAACCGCACGCACCGCTCCGGCGTGGCCAGGATCGCGACGTCGGCCAGCGGGTCGCCGTCCACCACCAGCAGGTCCGCCAGCGCCCCCTCCGCCACCACGCCCAGCTTGCCCGCCATGCCGATCAGCTTTGCCGCGATGGTGGTGGCGCTCGCCAGCACGTCCCGCGCCGGCAGCACGCGGGCGCGGATGGCGAACTCCTCGCTCTGCCGCACATGGGTCTCGCCCAGCAGGTCCGTGCCGAAGGCCATCACCAGCCCGGCGTCGCGCATGATCGCCAGGCTGCCCAGCCCGGCCTCGCGCACGTCCTCGATCTTGGCGATGCTGGCCGGGAGCAGCCCGAGCCGCGCCCCGTCCTGCGCCAGGGCCTCGTAGGTCACCAGCGTCGGCACCGCCACGCACCCCGCCTCCGCGGCCAGCTTCGCCGTGGGCGCGTCGATGCGGTTGCAGTGCTCCAGGCTGTGCACCCCGGCCTGCACGGCGCGCACGATGGCGTCGGACGTATAGAGATGGGCGGAGACGTAGGTCTCGGCGTCCTCGGCCTCCTCGACCACCGCCCGCATCTCGGCCGGGGAATAGCCCTGCCAGGCCACCGGGTCGGTGGGGCTGGCGACGCCGCCATTGGCCATGATCTTGATGAACTGCGCGCCCTGCCGCAGCTCCTGCCGGGCCGCCCGGCGGACCTCGTCCACCCCGTCCGCCACGCGGCCGAGGGCGCCGAAGTTGCGGGACCAGCGGTTGGGATCGTCGGTGTCGTGCCGGGGCCGCAGGTCGGCGTGGCCGCCCGACTTCGAGAGCGCCTTGCCGCACACCACCAGCCGGGGCGCCGTGGCCAGGCCGGCCTCCACCGCTTCGGCCAGGCTGAACGGCGCGCCGCCCACATCGCGGACCGTGGTGAAGCCACGGTCCAGCATGCCGCGCATGATCGGCAGCGCGCGCAGCACCGCCATCGCGTCCGGCACCTGGGCATTGGCGCCGAGGTTCATCTGATGGGCGACGACATGAACATGGCAATCGATCAGCCCGGGCATCAGGGTGCGGCCGCGCAGGTCCATCACCATGCGGTCCGGGGCCGCGATCGCCCGGGCGGCGAGGTCGCGGATCACCCCGTCCTCGATCAGCACGTTGCCCTCGCGCGGGTTTTCGTGCTCGGCGTCCACGATGCGGGCATTGGTCAGCAAGGTCTGCATGGCGGGGCGCTCCGGGGTTGCCCGGGAAGCCTAACAGCGGAATCTCGGGCTGGAAGCCCCGCGGCCCATTGATCTCCAGCCTTGCACGAAGCACAGTCCAGCCCATCGCGGGCTGCATCCCGCGGCCTACCCGCGGAGGATCTCTCAGGATGAAGTGTTTCACCCTACCAGCGCTGCTGTTCGGCGCCGCCCTCACCGCGTTTGCTGCGCCGGCCTTCGCGCAGGGCAGCGGCTCGGCCACCATGGACAGCATACGCAGCAAGGGCCAGTTGGTTTGCGGCGTCTCTACCGGCGTGGCCGGGTTCTCGCTGGCCGACACGCAGGGCGTGGTGAAGGGCATCGACGCCGACACCTGCCGAGCGGTCGCCGCCGCGGTGCTGGGCGACGGCAACAAGATCCGCTTCGTGCCCACCACGACCACCAACCGCTTCACCGCCCTGCAATCGGGCGAGATCGACCTGCTCGTGCGCTCCACCACCTGGACCCTGGGCCGCGAAGGCAACCTCGGCCTGATGTTCGCCGGCGTGAACTTCTATGACGGCACCGGCTTCCTGGTGAAGACGTCGACCGGCGTGAAGTCGGCCAAGGAGCTGAATGGCGCCACCATCTGCGTGCAGCCCGGCACCAGCACCGAGCTTGCCATCGCCGACTACTTCCGCCTGAACAACCTGAAGTTCTCGCCCATCCTCATCCAGGACCTGGCCGAGATCCAGAACACCTATGCCTCCGGCCGCTGCGACGCCTACTCGACCGACCTGTCGGCCCTGGCCGCGTACCGCTTCCAGCAGGGACCGAAGGCGACCGAGCACACCCTGCTGCCCGACATCATCAGCAAGGAGCCGCTGGGCCTGATGGTGCGCAAGGGCGACGACAAGTTCTTCGACGTGGTACGCTGGACGCTGTTCGCCATGTTCCAGGCCGAGGAGAGCGGCGTGACCATGAAGAACGTGGACGAGATGACCAAGTCCACCACCCCCGACATCCGCCGCCTGCTGGGCGCCGAGGGCGACCTGGGCAAGGCGCTCGGCGTTGACAACAAGTGGGTGGTGAACGTCATCAAGGCGGTCGGCAACTACGGCGAGATGTGGGACCGCACCATCACCCCGATGGGTATCCCGCGCGGCGTCAACAACCTCTGGAACAAGGGCGGCCTGCATTATCCGCCGCCGATCCGCTGATTTCTGCACGCCTTGCCTAGGGATTGGGCCGCCCCGGTTTCGGGGCGGCCCTTTTCGCTCCATTTGCCTAGCATGCGAGTTGCATCGCTGCCCGCGCCTGCCGCAGGATCGCGGTGCGCGTTTAGGCCTGCCGCAGGATCGCGGTGCGCGTTTAGGAATGAGCCGATGTCCGGTGCCACGCTCGACCCCCGCCCGCTCGACCCGCGCATGGCCCAAGCCCGTGCGGCGCCCAAGAAGCCGTTCCAGTTCAGCTGGTCCGACCCGCGGTTCCGCAACATCGTCTGGCAGCTGGTCATCCTGGGCACGGTCGCGCTGATCGTCTGGTACCTGGTCGCCAACACCAGCCGCAACCTGACCGAGCGGCGGATCGCCACCGGGTTCGACTTCCTGTCCCGCACCGCCGGCATCCCGATCGGCGAGTACCTGATCGACTACGACCCCGCCATCCACACCTACGGCCGCGCTTTGGTGATCGGCATCCTCAACACGCTCAAGGTCGCGGTGGTAGGCGTGGTGCTCGCGACCATCCTGGGCACCCTGGTCGGCATTGCCCGGCTGTCCCGCAACTGGCTGATCGCCAAAATTTCGGCCGTCTTTGTGGAAGTCGTGCGGGACATCCCGCTGCTGCTGCAGCTGCTGTTCTGGTACACCGCGATGCAAGGGCTGCCGGCGCCGCGGCAGTCGTTCCACCCGTTGCCGGGCGTGTTCCTGTCCAATCGCGGCATGAAAATCCCGCTCGTGGAATGGGAACAGCCCTTTTGGTGGGCGCTGCTGGCCTTCGCCGTGGGGCTGGCCGGCACCGTCGCCTGGTCGCGCGCCGCGACCCGCAAGCAGGAGGCGACCGGCATCCGGCCGCCGGTCTGGCCGGTGGCGCTGGGCCTGCTGGTCGGCCTGCCCGTGCTGGTTTGGGCCGCGCTCGGCGCACCGTTCGCCGTCGAGATGCCCGAGCTGCGCGGCTTCAACTTCGTCGGCGGCGCCACGCTCAGCCCGGAATACGGCGCGCTGACCCTGGGCCTGGTGCTCTACACGTCCGCCTACATCGCCGAGATCGTGCGCTCCGGCATCCTGGCCGTGCCCACCGGGCAGTGGGAGGCCGCCGGCGCCATCGGCCTGCGGTCCGGCATCGTGCTGCGGAAGATCGTGTTGCCGCAGGCGCTCCGCGTCATCATCCCGCCGATGACCAGCCAGTACCTGAACCTGACCAAGAACAGCTCGCTGGCGGTGGCGATCGGCTACCAGGACATCGTCTCGATCGCCAACACCACGCTGAACCAGACGGGGCAGGCGATCGAGGGCATCGCCGCGATCATGCTGGTCTACCTCGTGATCAGCCTGTCGATCAGCCTGTTCATGAACTGGTACAACACTCGGATCGCCCTGGTGGAGCGCTAAGCCATGTCGCAGACCACGGCCCAGCTCTCCGAGGCGGCGCGCGACCCGGTGCCCGCCATTGCCGGCATCCCGGCGGCTCCCATCGCCGTGCGCCCGCCGCCGCTGATCGCAGGGGCCGGGCCGATCGGGTGGGCGCGGGTCAACCTGTTCAGCTCCATCCCCTCGACCGCGGTCACGCTGCTGCTGCTGTACTTCATCGTCAAATGGGCGCTCGGCTTCTTCGATTGGGGCATCTTGCACGCGGTTTGGACCGTGCCGGAGACGGCCACGGGCCCTGACACCTCGGCCTGCCGCGACCTGAAGGGCGTCGGCGCCTGCTGGGCGGTGATCGGCGAGAAGTACCGCTTCATCCTGTTCGGGCGCTTCCCCTACGCGGAGCAGTGGCGCCCGGCCATCGTCATCGCCCTGTTCATCGGCCTCTACGCGGTTTCGGCCATGCGGCGGTTCTGGCGCAAGGAGCTGCTGCTGATCTGGGTCGGGACGCTGACCGCGATCGGCATCCTGATATGGGGCGGCGTGTTCGGCCTGACGTTCGTGCCGCAGGATAGCTGGGGCGGCCTGCCGATCACCCTGATCCTGTCCACCTTCGGCCTGGCCTTCGCCTTCCCGCTCTCGATCGTGGTGGCGCTCGGCCGCCGGGCCACGAACCTGCCGGCGGTCAAGGGCTTGTGCGTGCTGTACGTGGAGCTGATCCGCGGCGTGCCGCTGATCACGCTGCTGTTCATGGCCAGCGTCATGTTCCCCCTGTTCATGCCGCCGGGCCTGAACCCGGACAAGCTGCTGCGGGCGCAGGTCGCGGTCATCCTGTTCGCCGGCGCCTACCTCGCCGAGGTCGTGCGCGGCGGCCTGCAGGCCTTGCCGCGCGGCCAGTACGAGGCGGCGGACGCGCTCGGCCTCTCCTACTGGAAGAAGACCGGCCTGATCATCCTGCCGCAGGCGCTGCGGCTGGTGATCCCGCCCTTGGTCAACACCTTCATCGGATTTTTCAAGGACACGTCGCTGGTGCTGATCATCGGCATCTTCGACCTGCTGACCGCGGGCAAGGTGGCGATCGCCGAGCCGGTCTGGCAAGCCTACAGCACCGAGGTCTATCTGGTGCTGGCGGCGATCTACTTCGCGTTCTGCTTCGTCATGGCCCGCTACAGCCGCGGCCTCGAGCAGGAATACAGCCGCAACGTGCGGCGCTAAGGCCAGGACGCCGATTTGGGGGACACGATGAGCCAAGCAGCCACACTCGAACGGCCGGCCCCGGCCGGGGGCAACCAGCCGGCGATCCTGCTGGACAAGGTCAACAAGTGGTATGGCGCCCTGCACGTCCTGCGCGACATCTCGCTCACCGTGGGGCAGAAGGAGCGCGTGGTGGTCTGCGGACCCTCGGGCTCCGGCAAGTCCACCATGATCCGCTGCATCAACCGGCTGGAGAGCCACCAGGAAGGCCGCATCGTCGTGGACGGCACCGAGCTGACCGACGATCTGCGGGCGCTGGACACCATCCGCCGCGAGGTCGGCATGGTGTTCCAGAGCTTCAACCTGTTCCCGCACCTCACCATCCTCGAGAACTGCACCCTGGCGCCGATCTGGGTCCGCAAGATGCCCAAGGCGGAAGCGGAGGAGCTGGCGATGAGCTATCTCACCCGGGTGAAAATCCCCGAACAGGCCAAGAAGTATCCCGGCCAGCTCTCCGGCGGCCAGCAGCAGCGGGTGGCCATCGCCCGCGCGCTCTGCATGAAGCCCAAGATCATGCTGTTCGACGAGCCGACCAGCGCGCTCGACCCCGAGATGATCAAGGAGGTGCTGGACACCATGATCTCGCTCGCCCAGGACGGCATGACCATGGTGTGCGTGACCCACGAGATGGGCTTCGCCCGCCAGGTGGCCGACCGGGTGGTGTTCATGGACCGCGGCGAGATCGTGGAGGCCGGGCCGCCGACCGAGATGTTCGAGAACCCGCAGACCGACCGCCTCAAGCTGTTCCTCAGCCAGATCCTGCGGGGCCACTGAGCACGGCCGCCCGCGACGGCTACGGCCTGGCCGGCCTGGTCGGCTGGCCGGTGGCGCAATCCCGCTCGCCGCTGATCCACAACCACTGGCTCGCCGCGTACGGCCTGTCCGGCCGCTACGTGCTGCTGCCGGTGGCGCCGGGGCGGCTCGGGGACGCCTTGCGCGGCCTGCCGGCACTCGGGTTCCGCGGCTGCAACGTGACCATGCCCTACAAGCAGGACGTCATGCCCCTGCTGGACCGGGTCGAGGAAGGCGCGCGGCGGATCGGCGCGGTGAACACCATCGTGGTGGGGGAGGATGGCAGGCTGTCCGGAGCCAACACGGACGGGACCGGCTACCTGCTCAGCCTGCGCGAGGCCGCGCCGGGTTGGCGCGCCGATGCCGGGCCGGCGGTGGTGCTGGGGGCCGGCGGCGCGGCCCGGGCCGTCATCGTGGCCTTGCTCGACGCGGGCGCGCCGGCGATCCGCGTGCTGAACCGCACGCCGGAGCGGGCGCTGGCGATCGCCGCCGAGTTCGGCCCGCTCGTGCAGGCCGTTGCCTGGGCGGATCGCGACGCGGCGGTGCAGGACGCCGCGCTGCTGGCCAACGCGACCAGCCTGGGCATGGCCGGCAAGGCGCCGCTCGAGATCGGCCTCGGCCGCTTACCGCGGGCGGCACTGGTGTCGGACCTCGTCTACAGCCCGCTGGAGACCCGGCTGATCCTGGACGCGAAAGCCCGCGGCAACGCCGCCGTGGGCGGCCTGGGCATGCTGCTGCACCAGGCGCGGCCGGCGTTCGAGGCCTGGTTCGGCGTGGCTCCCGCCGTCACGGCGGGCCTGCGCGAGGCGGTGCAGGCGACATTCTGACCTCATGGCCGGAGACCTGATGACCGGAGACCGCGGCGCCGGCGCCGGCCTCCAGCCGGAACCCCGTGATTGCCGCGGCTGCCATCAGCAGGGCAAGGGTCGCGAAGGTCAAGTGGAAGGCCAGCAGCACCGGCCCGCCGGCAACGGTGCCGGCCAGGCGCAGGGTCAACGCCCATCGCCGCAGCACGGGGGAGGTGAAGGTCTTCATCCCGAGGTTGCCGGCGAACAGCGCCAGCAGCATCAGCCCGGCATGGAACGGGGTCGTAGCCGAGCCCCAACTGGAACAGCAGCGGCAGCAGGAACGGCAGGGCGGCGATGAGCAGGCGCATGGCGGTGCCGCCCACCGTCACCAGGCGGAAGGTGGGCACGGACCAAGGCGCCGGATCGATCAGCGGCTGGGCGTGCCGGTGCAGGTGCCGCACCAGGCCCAGCCCGGCCGCGACCGCACCGGCCGTGAGCGCCGCCGCCACGGCCCAGGGCGGATCGGCGCCGCCCAGCACGTCGATCGCCAAGGTCGCGCACAGGATGCCCGATCCGGCCAGCACGAACCCCACCCCGTCGAACGCCCGGCGGCCCGCGGGCGCGATCGGCGGCACCATCCGCCGCGCCAGCAGCATGGCCAGCAGGCCGAGTGGGATGTTGATCAGGAAGATGTAGCGCCAGTGCAGGTGCTCGGCGATGAACCCGCCCAGCGGCGGGCCGAGCAGCGGCGCGGTCAGCCCCGGCCAGGTCAGCGTCGCGATGGCCCGCATCAGCGCCGGCTTGGCGGTGGTGCGCAGCACGACCAGCCGGCCCACCGGCACCATCATGGCGCCGCCCAAGCCTTGCAGCACCCGCGCGGCCACGAAGGTCTCCGTCGAGACCGCGAGCCCGCACAGGGCGGAGCCCAGCGTGAACGCCGATGGCGGCCGTGAACACCGGCCGCGCACCATACCGCTCCGCCGCCCAGCCGCCGGGCAGGATGAACACGGCGAGCGTCAGCAGATAGGCGGAGATGCCGATATGCAGGTCCACGGCCCGCGTGCCGAGCGAGACGGCCATCTGCGGCAGCGCCGTCGTGATGATGGTGCCGTCCAGCAGCTCCATGAAGAACACGCCGGCGACGAGGAAAGCGAGGGGGTTCAAGCTCCCTGCTTACCATGGCGGAAACGAACCGATCTAGAGCATGATCCGACCACACGGGATCACCCGTCGGATGAACATGCTCGTAAAAACAACGGCTAGAGCGCGAGCCGTGCGCCTATCAGCACGGATTGTGCTCTAGACACGCCGCAGCGCAAGCCGAGCCAAGGTGGCGATGTCCCGCTCCGGGCCTTCCGGCCGGCCGCCAGCCCACCACAGCCCGGCGAGCGCCACGCCGTAGGTGAGCACCCCCGCCGCCGCCGCGCCGGCAAGCGCCAGCACCGGCCCATATGCGGCGTTCCCGGGGGCGCCCTGCCACCCCAGCCCGGTCCATGACAGCACCGCCGCCATGATCGCCGTGGCCAGCACGCCCCGCCAGACGCGCGGTACGACGTCGCGGAATGCCGAGAGGCGGAGGCTGCGCATGGCGAAGGCGGCGGAGAACGCCTGCTCGGCCACGATGCCGATGGCGGCGGCCACCGCCGCGCCGGGCAGGCCGTACAGCGGGACCAGCGCCGCCAGCAGCACGACGCGGACCAGGACGGCGGCCAGGGTGATGACGGCGGAGGTCCGCATGCTGCCCTGTGCCAGGAACAAGGTCTGGCTCACCATGCCGAACACGGTCAGGCAGAAGGCGACGCCCAGCACCTGCACCACCGGGACGGCCTGGTTCCAGCCGGACCCGAACGCCAGCGCGATCAGCGGCCCGGCGACGGCCGACATGCCGATGCCGGCCGGCAGGGTCAGCAGCGCCATGGCCGCCACCAGCCGCAGCCAGGTCTGCCCGGCATCGACCTCCGCCCGCTGCGCCGCCGCAAAGCCCGTAAAGGCCGCCCGCGTCAACGGCGAGATCAGCTCGGTGACCGGCAGCTCGGCGATCTCGTAGCCGACCGAGTAGTAGCCCACATGGGTCGCATCCAGCACCCGCCCGATCAGGATCGTGTCGGCCCGGCTGCGCAGCACGCCCAACCCGGCGATCGCCGAGTTCCAGGCGGAGTAGCCGGCGAGCTGCCGCCAGGCGCCGAGCGCCAAGCGGGGGCGGTAGGGGTGCATGCGGTAGCTGAACACCACTCGCAGCACCTGGTTGGAGAGGATGCCGGCGATCAGCGCCCAGTAAGTGCGGAACACGGCGGCAAGCAGGATCGCCAGCACGATGCTGATGATCCGCGGCAGCAGCCAGAGCTGGAACTCCTTCTGGAAGGTGAAGTCCCGCCGGAACTCGACGGTGCCGATGTTGGTCAGGGTCTCCACGAAGGCCGAGGCGGCCAGCGCCAGCACGACATGCGCCAGGCGCGGCTCGCCGAAGAAGGCGGCGCCGGGGTAGGCGGCCGCGGCGATCAGCAGGCCGATGACGATGCCGCGCAGGACCGAGAGGGTGAAGGCGGTGTCGTACAGCGCCGGGGACGGCTCGGTGTGGCGGATGACGCCTTCCTCGATGCCGATCCAGGAGAACGCCTCGATCGAGACCGCGAAGCTGGACGCCAGCGCCACCAGGCCGAAATCGGCCGGGGCCAGCAGCCGCACCAGCACCAGCGTGCTCAGCAAGCCGAGCGTGCGCGTGATCATCCGCCACGCCACCACCCAGCCGGTTCCCCGCGCGGTCTTCGCCAGGATGGAGGCGTGGTCCTCGCTCAAATCCCTCTCCCGCTGGCGGCCGAAAGCAATCAGGCCGGGCCGGCGGCGGCCTTCGCCGAAAGCGCCCGGTCGAGCACGACGACCGAGTGTAACGCCTCCCGCCCCGACAGGTCGCGGATCTGGTGCCGGCAGGAGGTGCCGTCCGCCACGATCAGGTCCTCGGCGCCGGCCGCGCGCACCGCCGGCAGCAGGCCGGCTTCCGCCATGGCCCGGCTCTCCGCCTGCGTCTCCGCCTGGTAGCCGAAGGCGCCGGCCATGCCGCAGCAGGAGGAGGCGATCGGCTGCACCTCGAGGCCGGGTATTCCGCGGAGTGCGGCCAAGGTGTCTGGGAAGGCGCCAAACGACTTCTGGTGGCAATGCCCGTGCACATGGGCGCGGGGCGCCACCGCCCGCAGCGGCAAGGCAATGCCTTTCTGCGTCAGGAACTCGCCCAGCAGCATCGCCCGCCCGGCCAGCGCCTCGGCTTCGGCGCCGGGCAGCAGCGAGCGGAACTCGTCGCGCAAGGTGAGCAGGCACGAGGGCTCGAGCCCCACCACCGGCAGCGGCCCGGCCAGCGCGGCCAGGATCCGCCGGGCCTCGGCGCGCGCGCGATCCACCATGCCGGCTGCGAGATAGGTCCGGCCGCAACAGAGCCGGCCCTCGGGCACCACCGCCCGGTAGCCCGCGGCGGCCAGAACGCGCACGGCGGCGTGCAGGTTCTCCGGCTCGAACGCGCGGTTGAAGGTGTCGGCCAGCAGCCAGACGTCGCCGTTCGGCGCCGGGGCCGGGGCCGCCGGCGCCGGCCGGAACGGTCTGCCCGACCAGCGCGGCAACGGCCGGGTGGCGGCAAAGCCCAGCAGCCGCTCCGAAAGGCGGCGCAGCGCCGGCACCCCGTTGCGCAGGTTCAGCAGCGGCGCCAGCCATGCCGCCGCCCCGGCATAGCGCGGCAGCTCCGCCACCAGCCGCTCGCGCAGCCCCACCCCGTGCCGGGCGGCGCGGGCGGCGAGCGCCTCGATCTTCATCTTGGCCATGTCCACGCCGGTCGGGCATTCCCGCTTGCAGGCCTTGCACGACACGCACAGCTTCAGCGCCGCGGCGACCTCGTCGCCGGCCAGCGCATCCCGCCCCAGCTGCCCGGTGATCGCCAGCCGCAGCGTGTTGGCCCGGCCGCGCGTGACGTGCTGCTCGTCCCGCGTCACGCGGTAGCTCGGGCACATGCTGCCGGCGTCGAACACGCGGCAGGCGCCGTTGTTGTTGCACATCTCGACCGCCGCCAGCATGCCGCCGAGCGGGCCGGGATAGGCGGACCAGTCGAGCACCGGCGCGACCTCCGCCGGGCCGTATTCCGGGCCGTAGCGGAACAGGCTGCGGTCATCCATGCGCGGGGGATGCACGATGCGGTTCGGGTTCAGCAGCGCCGCCGGGTCGAACGCCGCCTTCACCTGCTCGAACGCGCCCACGATGCGCGGGCCGAACATCTCGGCGTGGAACTCGGACCGCACGATGCCGTCCCCGTGCTCGCCGCTATGAGAACCCTTGTACTCCCGCACCAGCGCGAAGCACTCCTCGGCGACGGCGCGCATGGTGCGGACATCGGCCGGGTCCTTCATGTTCAGCACGGGGCGCACGTGCAGGCAGCCGACGCTGGCATGGGCGTACCAGGTGCCCTTGGTGCCGTGGCGCGCGAACACCTGGCTCAGCCGCTCGGTGTAATCGGCGAGGTCGTCGAGCCCGACCGCGCAGTCCTCGATGAACGACACGGGCTTCCCGTCGCCCTTCATGCTCATCATGATGTTCAGCCCGGCCTCGCGCACCGCGGCCACCGCGGCCTGGAACAGGGGGTCGGTCGCCCGCACGACGGCGCCGGGATAGCCCAGGTCGGCCATCACCGCTTCGAGCGCGTCAAGCCGGGCCAGCAACGGCGCATCCAGCTCGCCATGGAATTCGACGATCAGCAGGCTGTCCGGCTCGCCGATCAGCATCTGGTCGATGGTCGCGCGGTAGATCGGGATGCCGCGGCCGAGGTCGATCATGGTACGGTCCACCAGCTCCACCGCCTCGGGCGCGAGCGTCACCAGATGGCGCGACGCCTGCATGGCGGCGCGGAAGCTGGGGAATTGGCAGATGCCGAGCACGCGGCGCGGCAGCACGGGATGGAGCGTGAGCTGCAGCGCGGCCGAAAAGGCGAGCGTGCCCTCGGAGCCGACGAGCAGGCGTGCGAGGTTCTCGCGCCCCTCGCGCCGGGCCGCCGGGGTCAGCACCTCGATGTTGTAGCCGCCGACCCGGCGTAGCTGGTGCGGGAAGCGCGCCGCGATCTCGTCGGCTTCCGCCGCGCCCAGGGCGCGCAGGCGCTGGATCAGCGCGGCGATCCCCGCCGGCACGTCCTCGCCGATGTTGTCGGCGAGTTGCCCGAAGCGGTGCTGCGTGCCGTCGGCGAGGATGGCGTCGATCGCCTGCACGTTGTCGGCCATCAGGCCGTAGCGGATGCTTTTGGAGCCGCAGGAGTTGTTGCCGGCCATGCCGCCGATGGTGCAGCGCGCATGCGTGCTGGGGTCCACTGGGAAGAACAGGCCGTGCGGCTTCAGCGCGGCGTTGAGGTGGCCGAGCACGAGGCCGGGCTCCACCCAGGCGGTGCCGGCGGCGGCATCGATCTCCAGCACGCGGCGCAGGTGCTTGGTGCAGTCGATCACCAGCGCGCGGTTGACCGTCTGCCCGCACTGGCTGGTGCCGCCGCCGCGCGGCAGCACGGGCACGCCGTGCTCGCGGGCGATGGCGATGGCGGCCGCGGCGCCGGCCACGGTGCGCGGCACGACGACGCCAACGGGCTCGACCTGGTAGATCGAGGCGTCGGTCGCATACCGCCCCCGGTCGGCGCGGGTGAACAGCACGTCGCCATCCACCTCCCGCCGTAGCCGCTGCGCCAGCCGCGGGTCGCCGCGCGGCGCCGGGCCGGGCGCGCGGCGGGGCGCGGTGTCGATGCTATCAAGCAACGGTGGGCGCTTCTCGGAGCGGCGCCGCGGCATCGGCGGCGAAGGTGCGGTCCGGGCGCATCCAGAACGCGGCGACCGTGCCGACCACCAGCAGGGCCATCGTGCCCCAGAACGGCAGCGACCAGTTGCCGGTCTGGTCGATGATGTAGCCGAACACCAGCGGCGAGACGATGGCCGCAAGGGCGGAGCCGCTGTTCATCAGGCCGCTCGCCGTGCCGGAGTGCGCCGGGGCGATGTCCATGGGGATGGCCCACATCGGCCCGATGGTCAGCTCGGCGAAGAAGAACGCGCCGCCCAGCGCCAGCGCCGCCATCATCGGGTCGGTGATGAACAGGATGGGCGCGGAGCACGCGAGCGACCCGACCATGCCGAAGATCACCAGGTCCCGCCGCGCCCGCACCAGCGATCCCGTCCGCCGCAGGATGGTGTCCGACAGCCAGCCGCCCAGCGCGTCGCCGATCACGCCGCCGCCGAAGACCAGGGCCGCGAACAGGGCGGAGTCCTTCAGGTTCAGCTTGTAGGCGTTCAGCATGAATTGCGGCACCCAGGTCAGGAAGGTCCACAGCGTCCAGCCGTAGCAGAAGTAGACGAACGTCACCGGCGCCATCCGGCGCAGCAGCGGGCCCCACGGCGTGGGGCCGCGCCGGGCGGACACGGCGCGCGGCGGCGGCATGCGCTCCAGGTCGGCCGGGGTCACGGCGGGGTGGGTGCGCGGGTCGTCCCGATAGTACCAGGCCCAGGCCGCGACCCATGCCAGGCTGACGACGCCCATGACGACGAAGGAGCCGCGCCAGGACACCAGCGCGATCAGCGCCACCACCAATGGCGGCGCGATGGCGTTGCCGAGCCGGGCGGAGGCATGGGTGATGCCCTGCGCCCACCCGGACTTGCCGCCGGGCAACCAGGTGGACATGGCCCGCGTGGCGGTCGGGAACGTCGCGCCCTCCCCCAGTCCCAGCAGCATGCGGACCGCCACCAGGGTCCACAAGCCGCCGATCAGGCCGGTCAGGATGGTCGCCACCGACCAGATCAGCCCGCAGACGATCAGGGTGCGGCGGGCGCCGAAGCGGTCCCCGAACCAGCCGCCGATCACCTGGCAGATCAAGTACGGATAGGCAAAGGCCGAGAATACGAAGCCGAGCTGGGTGTTGCTCAATCCCAGCTCCGCCTTGAACGCCGCCGCCGCGGTGCTGATGTTCACGCGGTCCAGGTAGGTGACGAAATACATCAGGCAAAGCAGCAGCAGCACGTTGCTGCTGGCCGTCCACCGGCGGTTGTTCATGGTCGCCTCCCTTGTTGCCCGGGCCTCTTGCGGGTCCGGCTGGACCGTCGCCTCAGGCCGCTTTCTGCGCCTCGGCCGCCGTGCGCCCGGCCAGCACGTCCATCGCCGCCGCGACGCCGCCCTGCCGGTGCGGGACGCCGGCCGCGTGAAGCCCCATCTCCACGCCGCCCAGCGTGCCCAGCAGCTGCAGGTCGTTGAAATGTCCGAGGTGCCCGATGCGGAACACCCGGCCCTTCACCTTCGCCAGCCCGGCGCCCAGGGACATGTCGTACTTGTCCAGGATGACCGCGCGCAGGTGGTCGGCGTCGTGTCCCTCCGGCATCAGCACCCCGGTCAGCACCGGGGAGTGCTCGCGCGCATCCTGGCACAGCACCTCCAGCCCCCAGGCGCGCACGGCGGCGCGGGTCGCGGCGGCGTGGCGGATATGGCGGGCGAACACCTGCGGCAGCCCCTCCTCCTGCAGCATGGCGATGGCCTCCTTGAGGCCGTACAGCATGTTGGTGCCCGGCGTGTAGGGGAAGTAGCCCGCCGCGTTCGGGCCCAGCATGTCCCGCCAGTCCCAATACGAGCGCGGCATCCCGCCGGTCTCCCCTGCGGCCAGCGCCTTGGCGGAGACGGCGTTGAAGCTCAGCCCCGGCGGCAGCATCAGGCCCTTCTGCGAGCCGGACACCGTGACATCCACGCCCCAGGTGTCGTGCTGGTAGTCCACGGAGCCCAGCGAGGAGATGGTGTCCACCATCAGCAGCGCCGGATGCCCGGCGCGGTCCATCGCGGCGCGGACCTCCGGGATGCGGCTGGTGACGCCGGTGCTGGTTTCGTTGTGGACGACCATGACGGCCTTGATCGCGTGGCCGGCGTCGGCGCGCAGGCGGGCTTCCACGTCCGCCGGGTCCACGCCGTGGCGCCAGTCGCCGGGCACGAAATCCACCTGCAAGCCGAAGCGGCCGGCCATTTGCCGCCACAAGGTCGCGAAGTGCCCGGTTTCGACCATCAGCACGCGCTCGCCCGGGGACAGCGTATTGACGATGGCAGCTTCCCACGCGCCGGTGCCGGAAGACGGATAGATGATCACGGTGCCGGAGGTGCCGAACACCGTGCGCATCCCGGCGAGCACCGTCTTGCCGAGCTCGGCGAACTCCGGCCCGCGGTGGTCCATGGTCGGGTGGTCCATGGCGCGCAGGATGCGGTCGGGGACGGTGCTGGGGCCGGGGATTTGCAGGAAATGCCGGCCACTCTTGAACGCCATCGCACCCTCCTAGATTTGAATGCAAACCGTTATGGCAGCCTTCTCGGTCATCCTTCAAGGGCAAAGTTCACGAAGTAGTTTGAATGCAAACAGCCCTCCGCTATGCTGGGGGTGATGCCGCAAGCCGCCGACAGCAACGTCGTCCATGCCTTCCCGCCCGCGCCCTCCCTGCACGCGGGGCTGCTGGACGGGCTGCGCACGCTCATCAACGAGGGCGACCTGCTGCCGGGCACCCGCGTGCCGGAGCGGGCGCTGTGCGCCCGGTTCAAGGTGTCGCGCACCCCATTGCGGGAATGCCTCAAGGTGCTGGCCGCGGAGGGGCTGGTCGAGCTGCTGCCCAACCGCGGCGCGCGGATCGCGACGCTGGGCGACGAGCATCTGACGCACCTGTTCGAGGTCATCGCAGCGCTGGAAGCCGAGGGCGGGCGGCTGGCCTGCCAGCGCATCGGGGCGGCGGACCTGGCCGAAATACAGGGCCTGCACCACCGGATGCATGCCCATTTCCTGCGGGGGGAGCTGCCGGGCTACTTCGCGCTGAACCAGGCGATCCACACGGCGATCCTGGGCGCCAGCGCCAACCCGGTGCTGGTCGCGACCTACAACGCGCTGGCCGGGCGCATCACCCGGGCGCGCTACATGTCCAACCGGATGCGCCCGGACCGCTGGCAGTCGGCCATGGACGAGCACGGCGCCATCCTCGAAGCGCTGCTGGCCCGCGACGGCGCCCGCCTCGGCGCGCTGCTGTCGCAGCACCTGCAGAACAAGCGTCAGATCATCACCGAAGCTTTGCGGCCCGAGGCGGACACGGAGGAGGACGGCGGGTGATCCCGCTCGCCGACGCGCTCGCCTGGCTTGCCGAACGCACGCCGCGCCTGCCGGGCGAACGCATCCCGCTCGCCGACGCGGCCGGGCGGGTGCTCGCGGCCGAGGTCGCGGCGGCGTGGCGGGGCCGCACCGCCGCGATCGACGGGCAGGCGGTCCGCGCCGCCGAGACCGAGGGCGCCAGCGACTATGCGCCCCTGCCGGTGGGTGGGGCGCCGGTGGTGGCGGGGGCGGCGCTGCCGGCGGCGACCGACGCCGTGCTGCCGCTCGCCGCCCTGGATGTGGGGCCCGTCGCGCGTGCCGCGGTGGCGCGGGGCCACGGGGTGGTGCAAGCGGAGGCCGTCACGCTTCCGGCGGGGCTCGCGCTCCGCCCGCCGCATCTGGCCTTGCTCGCCCAGGCGAGCGACGTCGAGGTCGTGCGCCAGCCGGTGGTGTCGCTCCGGGTGGCCGGGGCGAAGGCCGGGCCCGAGGCGCTCGCCGCCATGCTGCGGGCGCTGGTCGCAGCCGCGGGCGGTGTCGTCGCAGAGACCGCCGGGCCGGACCTGCTGATCCACGCCGGCCGCAGCGGCCCCGGCACGGACGACGACGGCGCCGCCGCGTTCGACGCGCTGTTCGCCCACGGCGTCCTGATCCGGCCCGGCGAGACGGCCGCCCTCGGCAGCATCGCCGGCCGGCCCGCCTTGCTGCTGCCCGGCGCACCGCTCGCCTGCGCCACCGCCTTCGCCCTGCTCGCCGCGCCCGCCCTGCGCCGCATGGCCGGCCTGCCGGAGCCGGCGCCCGTCGCGGCGACGCTGGCCCGCAAGCTCGCCTCCGGCCTCGGCCAGATCGACGCCGTGCGCGTGCGCCTGGCCGATGGCGTGGCGACGCCGCTCGGCCCCGCGGAGGGCGGCAGCCTCGCCGCCGGGGCGGGTGCGGACGGGCTGGTGCTGGTGCCGGCGGGCAGCGAGGGCTATCCCGGGGGCGCCACCGTGTGGGTCCACCCCCTGCCATGACCGAAACCCTCCGCCTGGCCGCCCGGCAGGACCAGTTCCTCGACGTCGTCTCCCGCGAGGAGGCCGAGGCCCGCTTCCATCGCCACCTCCGCCTGGCCCCGCTCGGCGCGGAGACGGTCGCCTTGGCCCTCGCGCGCGGCCGGGTGCTCGCGGCCGACATCGTGGCGCCATGCGACGTGCCCGGCTTCGACCGCGCCAGCGTGGACGGCTTCGCCCTGCGCGCCGAGGACACGGACGGCGCTTCGGAGGCCCGTCCGGCGATCCTGCGCCTGACCGCCGACCTGCTGACCCCCGGCGTGCCGCCCCGCGCCATTATTGGCCCCGGTACTGCCAGCGTGATCGCGACCGGCGGCATGGTGCCGCGGGGCGCGGATGCGGTGGTCATGGTCGAGCACACGGACGTGCTCGATGGCGAGCCCGCCCGCATCGCGGTGAACCGGCCCGCGGCGCCGGGCGCCTTCGTCGCGGGCGCCGGGTCCGACATCGCGCGCGGCGAAACGCTGCTGCGCGCCGGCCGGGTGCTGACCGCGCGCGAGATCGGCATGCTGGCCGCGGTGGGCTTGGGGACGATCCCGGTTTGGCGACGCCCGCGCGTGGCCATCGTCTCGACCGGGGACGAGATCGTGGCGCCGGGCGGCCCGATCCGGCCGGGCCAGGTGTACGACAGCAACGCCGCCATCCTGGCCGCCTCGGTCGAGGAACTGGGCGGCGAGCCGGTCGCGCTCGGCATCGTGCGGGACGACCCGGCCGCACTCGCCGCAGCCCTCGACCAGGCGCTGGCCGCGGCCGACGTCGTGCTGCTCTCGGGCGGCACTTCCAAGGGGGCGGGCGACCTCGCCTACCAGGCCGTGCAGCGGCTCGCCCGGCCGGGGGTGGTCGTGCACGGCGTCGCCCTGAAGCCCGGCAAGCCGCTGTGCCTCGCGGTGCAGGACGGCAAGCCCGTCGCCATCCTGCCGGGCTTTCCCACCTCGGCCATCTTCACCTTCCACGCCTTCATGGCCCCGGTGATCCGCGCCCTCGCCGGCCAGCCGGCCGCGCGGCAGGCCACGGTCGAGGCCACCTTGCCCCTGCGCATCGGCTCGGAGCGGGGGCGCACGGAATACGTGCTGGTCAGCCTGATGCAGGGCGGGGCGGGGCTGCTGGCCTATCCCACCGCGAAGGGGTCGGGGTCGGTGACCGGCTTCAGCAGCGCCGACGGGTTCTTCGCCGTGCCCGCCATGGCGGAGACGGTCGCGGCGGGGAGCAAGGTGCTGGTGCAGCGGATCGGCGAGGGGGCGCCCGCGGCCGACCTCGTGGCGATCGGCAGCCAGTGCGCCGGGCTGGACCTGCTGATCGGGTTGCTGGAAGCGGATGGGCTGGTGGTGAAGAGCCTCGCCGTCGGCAGCTCCGGCGGGCTCGCGGCAGCCGGGCGGGGGGAGTGCGACCTGGCCGGCAGCCACCTGATGGACCCGGCGACCGGCTGCTACAACCGGCCGCTGCTGCCGTCCGGGGTGGCCCTGGTCCCCGGCTACGGGCGGCTGCAAGGCCTGGTCGTCCGCCCGGACGATGCACGTTTCGCGGCCTGTGCCACCCCCGCAGAGGTTGTCGCGGCAGCCGGCGCCGAGACGCTCATGGTGAACCGCAACGCCGGCAGCGGCACGCGCATCCTGATCGACCGCCTGCTGGGCGGCGCCCGCCCGCCGGGCTACGCCGCGCAGGTGAAGTCGCACAACGCCGTCGCCGTCGCCGTGGCGGGCGGCCGGGCGGATTGGGGCGTGGCGATCCAGACGGTGGCGGCCCAGTACGGCCTGCGGTTCCTGCCGCTGCAGGCCGAGCAATACGACTTCGCGGTGCCCGAGGCCCGGCTGGGCCGCCCGGCGGTGCAGCGCTTCATCACCTTGCTGAATGCGCCCGCCACCCGCGCGGCGCTGCGGGCCCAGGGATTCCAGGCATGATCGTCGCACCCAACCCGGGCGATCCCCGCCTGACCGTGGCGCTCGAGGGCACCGACCATACCGGCGCGGTCGTGCAGACCCGAGTGCCGGTGGAACGTTCGCTCACCCTGTTCCTGAACGGGCAGGAGATCGTCACGGCGATGACCATCGGCGACTACCCGGAAGACCTCGCGGTGGGATACCTGCTGAACCAGGGCATGTTGCGGCCGGACGACGAGATCACCGGCATCGACTACGACGAGGAATTGGCCGTGGTGGTGGTCCGCACGACCCGCAAGACGGATTTCGAGGAGAAGCTGAAGAAGAAGACGCAGACGAGCGGCTGCGCCCAGGGCACCGCCTTCGGCGACCTCATGGACGTGATCGAGGGCGTCCGTCTGCCGGCGGCCGAGCTGCGGACCTCGTGGCTCTACCGGCTGACCCACGCCATCAACACCATGCCGTCGCTCTATCTGGAGGCCGGGGCCATCCATGGTGCGGTGCTGTGCCGTGAAGACGAGCCGCTGGTGTACATGGAGGATGTCGGCCGCCACAACGCGGTGGACAAGATCGCCGGGCACATGCACCGGACCGGGATGACGGGCGCCGACAAGATCTTCTACACCACCGGCCGGCTGACCTCGGAGATGGTCATCAAGACGGTGCGCATGGGCATCCCGATCCTGGTATCCCGTTCCGGCTTCACCGGCTGGGGCGTGGAACTGGCGCGCAACGCCGGGCTGACCCTGATTGGGCGGGCGCGCGGGCGGCGGTTCCTGGCGCTCTCCGGCGCGGAGCGGATCGTGCGCGACGCCGGGCCCGGCGACATGCCGGACGAGGGCGCGCGGCACCGCCGCAAGGGCGCCGCGGATGATTGAACCCACGCTCGGCGTCATCCTCGCCGGCGGCCTGGCCCGGCGCATGGGCGGCGGCGACAAGGCGCTGCGCCTGGTCGGCGGGCAGACCGTGATGGCTCGCCTGATCCTGCGCATGTCGCCGCAGGTGACCCGGCTCATCGTCAACGCCAACGCCGATAATACCAGCCCCAACACCGGCCGGGGCCGCTTCGCCGCACTCGGCCTGCCCGTCGTGGCCGACAGCCTGCCGGACCACCCGGGCCCGCTGGCCGGCGTGCTGGCCGGGCTCGACTGGGCGGCCGCAAACGCGCCCGGCACGGCTTGGATCGTCACCGTCCCCGGCGACGCGCCGTTCCTGCCGCAGGACCTCGTGGCCCGGCTGCACCAGGTGCGCGAGGCCGCCGGCGTGCCATTCGCCTGCGCCGCCTCGGGCGGGTGGACGCATCCGGTGATAGCGCTCTGGCCGCTCGCCCTGCGCGAGGAATTGCGCCGGGCCGTGGCGGAGGAGGGCCTGCGCAAGATCGACGCCTTCACCGCCCGGCATGGCGCCGCGGCCGCGGAATGGCCCGCGAACCCAGTGGACCCCTTCTTCAACGTGAACACGCCGGAGGACCTGGCCGAGGCCGACCGGCTGGCCGCTACGGCAGGCTGACTGCCCGCTTCAGCATGCCGTGCAGCGCCTCGGCCTGCGCGTCGTAGGTGTGCAGCCGGCCCTTGTGCCGGTTGACGTGCCCGGCGAGCCGGCCTGGTGCTGCGAGCAGGGCTTGGACCGCCTCGCGCAGCGGGCGGGGATCGTTGATCAGCGGGATCACCGTGCCGTTCTCGGCATCGACCACGAATTCGGCCGCCCCCACGCCCTCGGTCACGACCACCCAGACGTCCCGCGCCAAGGCCTCGCACACGATGAGGCCGAAGCTTTCCTTCCACTGCGAGGGGAACAGCAGCACGTCGAGGCCGTCGAAGAAGTCGTCGAGCCCGGCCTGGTCATAGGCGGGCACCGTCCGGATCGTGCCGGCGACGCGCCATTCGGCGGTGTCGATGGTGCTGAAACCGAGGTTCAGGGTGTTGTCCACCAGCAGCAACTCGTAGTTGCTGGCCGCGATGCGCTCGAACGCCTTGCGGATGAGGTGGTAGCCTTTCAGCCCGGAAACGCCGCCGACATAGCCGAACCGCAGCACGCTCCCTGCCTGGCGGCGGCGCGGACGCTCCGGCATGCGGATGCCGTTGTGGTTCACCAGCACCCGCGCGGGGTCCAGGCCGTTGGCGAGGTAGAGCTGCCGGTGCGACTCGCTCGGCGAGAGCACGAGGGCGGCGCCCGAGAGCGCCTGCATCAGGATCTTGAACCGCTGGCGCAGATGCAGCGCGCCGGGCACGCAGGCCTCGCACACGTTGAGGTCGATGCGGGTCTGGAAGCAGTAGCTGTCGTTCGCCATGACCATGAACTGGCGGGCGCACAGCCACCAGGCGTCGTGCAGGGTCACCACGTAGGGCAGGGCCAGCTCCTGGCAGAGGCGCAGCAGGCCGGCGCCCAGGTTTTGCACGCAATGGAAGTGCACGACGTCCGGCTGCACGGCCCGCAGCACGTCGGCGAAGACCGTTGCCAGCTCCGGGTTGTCGAACTCCGCGATCACGTCGTGACTGGGCAGCCGCACGGCGATGACCGGCACGCTTTCCCAATCGTATCGCCGCAGCGTGTATTGCGCGGACGCGTCCTCGCGCGAGGTGAAGACGAACATGTCGGTATCCGGCCGGGCGTGCAGGCGGCGGGCCATCTGCTCGGCGACGATGGTGGCGCCGCCGTAGCTGACGGGCGCGAAGTAGATGTTGACCGCGAGCACGCGGAGCGCCGGCTGGGTCTGCTGATCCAACCCGGCGGTGAGCGGCGCCACCTGCTGCCGGGCCACGATCTCCGGGTCATAGCGGCCGAGCACGGTGGCCAGCGCCGCCTGGCCGAGACGCTGCCGCAGCCCCGCGTCATCCACCAGCCGCAGCAGCGCCTCCAGCCAGGCCGCATCGTCGTCGGCCAGGAACCCGTTCGCGCCGGGGTCGATGACGGTGCGGAAGTTGGCGCGCCCCGAACACACCGAGGGCAGCCCGAGCATCGCCGCCTCGATGAACTTGATGTTGCTCTTGGCGTCGTTGAACGCGGTCGCTTCGAGCGGCGCGATCGAGATGTCGGCCTCGCCCAGCAGGCCGAGATAGGCGACGTAGCCGGTGGCGGCCAGGCGCTCGATGCGCTCGGCATAGGGCAGCAGCACGGCAGGCAGGGTCAGGTCGCCGATCAGCCGCAGCCGCACCGCCGGCCGGCGGGCAAGCACCTCGGCCAGCGCGGGGGCCGCCATGGTGAAATCGATGTCATGCGCCTTGGAGCCGGAGCCATAGGCGATCACCACCGCGCCGCCAGACGGGCGGGGGCGGGCCCGGGCGGCGGCGGCGGCCTCGATCGTCTCCGCGTCCAGGGCGTTCTCGATCACGGTGGTCGGCCCGGCGCCGGCCTCCTGCATTCGTTCGGCCAGCGCCGCGGTGGAGGCGATGGTGCGGTCGCAGGCGAGCATCGCCGTGCGGAACAGGGCGACGCCCGCGAGCACCTCGCGGCGCAGCGCCGGGTCGAGCGTGTCGAGGTTGCGGTTGGCCTCGTAGTGGCCCTGGTCGAAGATCAGGTCGTCCGCTTCCCAGACGCTGGCGACACCGAGTCGGTTGGCTTCCTCGATCAGCGACAGCACGTCGGCAAAGCCCGGCACGCGGTAGAAGATGGCCAGCGCGTGGGTCTGCAGCGCGGACCGGCAGGCCTCGATGTTGTTCCAGTCCAGCACGGTGCACGCGGTGCCGAGCCGCGCGAAGTGCGCCTGCTTCTGCCAGACCCGATACTTGGCGCATTGCAGCAGCGACAGCTCGGCCACGATCAGCACGCGCGGCGCCAGGATCGCCGGCGCGGCCGCGTCCGGCTTGCGCGCGTAGCCTTCGAGGATGGCGGGATCGGGGCGGCGCGCCCGCTGTGGCAGCAGCCTGCGCAGCAGCCGCTGCATCTGCGCCGCGGCCGCGCCGACGCCGTCCTTGGCGACGACGCCCGCGATGCGGCCGGCGGCGCGCGGCCCCCGCGTCATCAGGAAGACGGCGGCGCGCAAGGGAGAGGTCAACCGCCACGACGTGGACGCGCGGATGGTGCGGACCTGCGCCGCCCGGCGTTGTACGTCCTGCTCGAGCGCGGATGCGCGCATGGCATGCAGCAGCGCACTCTGCGCGTTGACGTCGGCCAGCTCGTGCAGCCGGCCGATCTCGGCCAGGGCTTGGTCGAGGCTGGCGGGCGGCGTGGCGCTCGCCAGGGCTTGGTCGAGGCTGGCGGGCGGCGTGGCGCCCGCCGGGGCTTGGTCGAGGCTGGCGGGCGGCGTGGCGCCGGTCATGCCGCGCTGCGTGCCGCGACCAGGAAGCGCGGCAGCAGCTCGGCCGGCACCAGCGCGTGGTTCCAGGCGTCGCCCTCGAAGGTGACGGTGCCCTGGCCGGCGAGCGCGCCCTGGGAGCGCAGCGGCACGTCGGTATAGTTGTGCCGGGCGATGAACTGCGACAGCAGGCCGAAATCGGCCCGGTCCAGCACCTCGGCGAACACCACGGGCCGGTGGTCCGCCAGGGTGCGTTCCGCGCCGGCCAGCGCCGCGCCCTCATGGCCGGCCACATCGATCTTGATCAGGCGGACCGGCTGGCCGTGCAGGTCCCAGGTGCCGACGACCCGGTCGATCGTCAGCGTCTCGACCTCCAGCACCTCCGAGAAGCGCGACTTGAACTTGGTTTCGAGCGAGCTGCTGGTCTCGATCACCCCGTGGTCCTGGGTCGGGATGTGCAGCATCCCGCGCCCGTTGCGGTCGCTCAGCGCCGCCGCGTGGGCGGAGACGCGGGACACGAGCCCGTTCGCCTCGATGTTCTCCTGCAACAGGCCCCGGACCAGCGGGTCTGGCTCGAAGGCCAGGACCTGGTTCCGCTCCGAGGCGTTGGCGGCGAGGAGCGCGTAGAAGCCGGTGTTGGCGCCGCCATCGATGACGATGCCCGGGTGCAGGCGGGCCCAGGCATAGAAATAGCCCGGCATCGGCCGCTCGAACTCGTCCCAGGCGCCGTCGGCCAGGAAGCCCGCCGTGGTGTCCCGCCCGCCATGCCGGTGCATCCGCAGGAAGGCGTTGCACGCGCCGCGCGGCAGCTCGGCCTCCACGTAGTCGTTGCCGATCGCACGCAGGTACCCCTGCACCAGCTCCCCGACGGTCCGGCGTTTGGTGGCGGCATAGGCCTCGGCGCGGGCCATCTCGGGGCCATCGAGGTCGACCGTGATGGTGCGGTGGACCGTCTCCGCGGGTGGTGTCGGGGACATCAGCTTTTCTTGCCTGTGAACAGTTCGGATTTCAGGCCGTCCATGAAGCCGCGCAGCGCCGGGCGGTGGTCGCGGCTGGACAGGGCGTAGAAGGCGAGCTGGCCGAGCGGGACGGTCCGCACGGGAACCTGGTAGGGCTGGCCCGGAAAGTCCGGCGTCTTGCCCGCGTATTCGTAGAGGTAGTCGTGGATGGGGCCGGTCGGCACCCCGAGCCGGTCCAGCACGATCTCCCACTGCCAGGCCCAGGGGATGTTCATGTTGTTCGCGCGGACCAGGTCGGCCTTCAGGAACGGCAGGCGCCCGGAGGTGAGGTGGCGGCGCCAGTCGAGGTGCATGGGGTTGCTCGGGTAGCGCCGGGCCGCCCAGGCGGCGTCCCCGCGGCCGACCACGGCACCGCAGCGCAGCCCTTCGGCCTGAAGCGCGGCGCCGAGGGCGAGCTCGCCGTTGCCGATGATCTCGTCCTTGTCCATCCGCGCGAAATCCTGGGCGAAGACCCGCGCCACCGCCGGCCGGCGGAAGGCGTCGGCGGAGAAGTGCAGGAACCAGGATTGCAGGTGCCATGCGTGCTGGCGGCTCTCGATCATGCCCCAAACGTCGAGCCGCTTGGCCGCCATCCGCTGCATGATGGGCGCGAGGTCGGTGAACGGGCCGAACACGCTGTCGTTGGCGAACAGGACCTGGTCGGCGCCGTCGGCATGGCCCTCGCGGATCAAGTGCTGCCAGGCGCCGAAGTCCAGCCCGTGGTTGGGGCGGAACACCAGGGTGGCGCCGGTGTCGTACAGCGCGTCCCGGTCGTCCTTGGGCGGCAGCCGGGTGCCGGAGCAGGCGACCACCGTCTGGTAGCCGCAGGCTTGGAGCTGGACGAGGTAGTGCAGCACGTGCGGCCGGATGCGGTGGCGCGGGTGGAACATCGCGAACAGGCAGACGCGGCCCGGCATACTCAGCGGCGCGCTCATCGGCGCAGCCGGGCCAGCATGCGCCGGGCAAGCCAAGCAACGGGGGCCGCGCGGCGTTCCAGCGCGCCGAAGCGCTCCTCCAGCCCGGCGATCTCGGCCGATTGCTGCCGGGCGCCCTCGGCGAACGCCTGCACCGCCGCTTGCAGCGTGCCGGCGAGCGCCTGCAGGTCGGCCGCGTGCTCGGCGTGGACGGCGTCGGCGGCCTGGCGCCAGCTCTCGACGCAGCGCTCCTGGTCGGCGCTGGTTTGCAGGATGACGATGAACTCGTCCTCGTCCCGCTCGGTGTCGAAGCAGCGCGCGCACTCGAACCGTAGCAGCCCGAGGGCGGCCAGCTGCTCCATCAGCCCGAGGAACGACAGCGGCGTGAACACCCAGCAGTGCACGTCGATATAGCGGCCCGTCGCGATGGTCGCGCGCGCGCAGGCGACCGCGTGCTCGAACCGGTGGGCTTCGCGGTAGCGCGGCGCCCGGGCCGCACCCCCCGCCCACATCTCGCGGCGGTCGACCAAATGGTGGTTCAGGCAGCTATCGATCAACTGGCTCGGCAGCGGCGCCCGCGCGCGCAGGACGTTGGCCGTGATGGCGTCGGCGACGTGGGATTCGCGGCGCATGAAATCGAAGGTGAAGCGCCGATCCGGCACCGCCAGGCGCAGCGTCGCGCCCGGCTTGAGGACGGCGTGCAGCTCGGCCAGCCAGGCGATCAGGTCCGGCACATGCTCGACCACATGCGACGCCACGGCGTAGTCGAACGCCTGCGTGGCGCCCAAGGCCTTGTCGCCCAGGGCCTCGGTGCCCAGGGCCTCGGCAATGGTGTTGCCGCCCCAGATCGCGTCCACCTCGGGGATGTCGGCCACGGCCACGTTGGCGTCGTCCTTGTACTTGTCGCGCAGGAACCCGGCATCGGCGTAATCCACGTAGCGGATGTCCCCCTCCGCCTTGCGGACCAGCGGATGGTCCAGCGGCCCGATCTCCAGCCCGCTCTGGCGGGCGAGGTCCAGCCCGGCCAGCAGCTTCTCTCGGCGATCCACGTCCTCCGCTTCCTCCGGTCCCTGCGCCCGGCCCTTTCTGCCGCCCCCCGTGCCGCATTGGCAAGGGTGGCCGGCCCGAGTACTGTCTCCGCACAGGAACCAGGGCGGCCTATCATGCGCAACACCGAAGAGATCTGGACCCACGTCGACACCCGCTCGGCCGACTACATCGCGTTGGCCGACCGGGTCTGGGGCATGCCCGAATTGGCCTATGGCGAGCACCGCTCGACGGCCGAGCACCTGGCGATGCTGCAGCAGGAAGGGTTCCGCATCACCCAGAACGTCGCCGGCATCCCGACCGCGCTGATGGCCGAGGCCGGCGAGGGCGGCCCGGTGATCGCCATCCTGGGCGAGTACGACGCGCTGCCCGGCCTCAGCCAGGAGGCCGGAATCGCCGAGCCCCGCCTGGTCGAGGGCCAGGGCGGCGTGGGCCATGGCTGCGGCCACAACCTGCTCGGCTCCGCTGCCATGCTGGCCGCCAGCGCGGTCAAGGACTGGCTGGCCGAGCAGGGCGTGCAGGGCCGCGTCCGCTATTACGGCTGCCCGGCCGAGGAGGGCGGCGCCGCCAAGGGCTTCATGGTGCGGGACGGCGCCTTCAAGGACGTCGACATCGCCATCTCCTGGCACCCCGCCTCCTTCTCGGGCGTCAACGAGGCCGTCAGCCTCGCCAACACCCGCATCGATTTCACCTTCGTCGGCCGCTCCTCCCACGCCGCCGCCGCGCCTCATCTGGGCCGCAGCGCGCTCGACGCGGTGGAGCTGATGAACGTCGGCGTGAACTACATGCGCGAGCACATGCCGGACAGCGCCCGGGTGCATTATGCCTACCTCGACGCCGGCGGCATCGCCCCGAACGTGGTGCAGGGCCGCGCCAAGGTGCGCTACCTGATCCGCGCCGCCGACCTGGCCGCGCTCACGGAACTCGTCGCCCGTGTCCGCAAGATCGCCGACGGGGCCGCCCTGATGACCGAGACCGCCGTCTCCACCCAGGTGGTCAGCGCCGTTTCCAACCTGATGGGCAACGGGCCGCTCGAGCAGGCGATGGACGAGAACTTCCAGCGACTCGGCCCCCCCGTGTTCGACGAAGCCGACCGCGCCTATGCCGAGCAGATCCGCGCCACCCTCAGCCCGGCCGACATCGCCGCCGCCTTCGACCGCGCCGGCGTGCCGGTGCGTTCCGACCTCGCCATGTGCGACTTCATCGTGCCGCTGGAGGCCAAGGGGCACGGCGGCAACGGCTCGACCGACGTGGGCGACGTCTCCTGGGTGGTGCCCACCGTGCAGGCGCGGGGGGCCACCTGCGCGGTGGGCACCCCGTTCCACTCCTGGCAACTGACCGCCCAGGGCCGCAGCCCGGCCGCCCATAAGGGCCTGGTCCATGTGGCCAAGGTGATGGCCGGCACCGCGGTGGATGCGTTGCAGGACTCCAAGCTGATCGAGCGCGCCAAGGCGGACCTCGCCGCCCGCACCGAAGCCACGCCCTATGTCTGCCCGCTGCCGACCGATGTGAACCCGCCGATCCAGGCGATGAGCAAGGGTGTCTGAGGCGGCCTCAATACAGCGCGTCGTACCCCAGGTAGCCCACGGTGTCCCCGATCGAGACGAGCGTCACGTCGTCGGCGATCTCCGCCAGGCCGGTGGTCTGCGTGAGCGAGGTCAGGATGCCGGCGCCCTCGACCGGATGTTTGTGCGCCAGCACGGCCCCATCCCGGCCGGGCTCGAGGCGCACCCGGACATACTCGCGCCGCCCTGCCTTCTTGCGGTAGTTGAACGCCGCCTGCACCGGCAGCGCCGGCACGGGCGCCACGGTCTCGCCGCCCAGCGCCGCGAGCATCGGGCGCGCGATGCGGGCGAAGGTGACGAAGGCGGCGACCGGGTTGCCCGGCAGACCCAGGAACGGCACGCCGCCGACCTCGCCCATGGCCACCGGGCGGCCCGGCTTGATGGCCAGCCGCCAGAACGCCAGCCGCCCCTCCGCCGCCAGCGCCGCGCGGACATGGTCCTCCTCGCCCGCCGAGACCCCGCCCGAGGTCAGGATCAGGTCGTGCCCGCCCGCCGCCGTTCGTAGCCCGGCGGCGATCGTCGCCTGCTGATCGCGCAGGATGCCGAGATCGGTCACCGCCGCCCCCGCCCGGCACACCAAGGCGGCGAGCAGGGCGCGGTTGCTGTCGAACCGCTGCGCCGGGCCGGGCCGCTGGCCGGGGTTGACCAGCTCGTCGCCGGTGGAGAACAGCGCGACGCGGACCCGGCGGCGGACCGGCAGCGCGGCCAGCCCAAGCGCTGCCGCCAGCGCCACGTCTTGCGGCCGCAAGCGGCGCCCCGTCGGCAGCGCCCGCGCGCCCGCCGCGATGTCCTCGCCGGCCGGGCGGGTGTTGGCGCCCGCCCGCAATCCCGGGGGGAAGCGGACGCCCCCGGGCGCGAGCTGCACGTCCTCCTGCATGAACACGGTGTCGGCGCCCGGCGGCAGCGCCGCCCCGGTGAAGATGCGCCGCGCCGTGCCCGGGCGCAGCGCCTCCTCGGCCGCCATGCCCGCCGCCAGCCGCCCGGAGACCGGCAGCACGTCGCCGCCCTCGAGGTCGGCCAGCCCGACCGCATAGCCATCCACCGCCGAATTTGCGAAGGGAGGCAGGTCGAGGGCGGCCACGACATCCTCCGCCAGCACCCGCCCATCCGCCTGGTCGAGCGGCACCGTCTCGCAGCCGGCGCTGCACCGGACGGCGCCGGCGATCATGGCCAGTGCGGCGTCGACGCTCTGCAGCCGGCCGCCGAAGGCGAAGCAATCGTCCGAGAGCTGCGCCATCAGCGCACCGCCGCGGCATAGGCCAGGACCAGCCCGGCGACGGCGCCCACGTCGTCCAGGTGGACGTGCGGCAGCCGCCCCGCCTGGGCGGTGTCGCTCGCGACTGCCACGATGCTGGGGTCGTTCGGGTGCAGCAGCGCCTTCCCGTTGGCGGCGCGATGCACCTCGATCTTGCGATGGTCGCCGCGCTTGAAGCCCTCGACCAGCACGAGGTCCACCGGGCTGAGCTGGTCCAGCAGTTCCGGCAGGTTCGGCTCCGGCGCCCCGCGCAACTCGTGCATCAAGGCCCAGCGGTTGGCCGAACCGATCAGCACCTCCGTTGCCCCGGCGTGGCGGTGCTCCCAGGAATCCTTGCCTGGCTGGTCGATGTCGAAGCCGTGATGGGCATGCTTGAGCGTGGAGACCCGCAGGCCCTGGCCGACCAGCGCCGGGATCAGCTTACGCAGCAGCGTGGTCTTGCCCGCGCCGCTCCACCCGGCAAAGCCGATCACCCGCATGACGCTGCGCCAACAACTGGAAACAACGGGTGCCACCTTTGGTATATTGCATACATGCCGACTGGCGACGCGCCATCTTTCATACTATAGGGTGCGGCAAAGCCGACGGCGACAGCAGCGCCGGGCAAAGAGGGAACGGCATGGCGGGCACTGAGTCGGGCAAGGTCTTGCGTTTCGAGCATCCGGGTGCCGGCCGCCGCCGCGCGAGGTCGACGCCGAAGGGCCGCGATGTGCTGCCGCAAGCCAAGCACGAGATCGGCGAACTGCTGGGCGACAGCCCGCGCGACCGGCACTATTTGATCGAATACCTGCACCTGATCCAGGACAAGTGGCACCAGATTTCCGCCGCCCACCTGGCGGCGCTCGCGGACGAGATGCGGCTGGCCTTTGCCGAGGTATTCGAGACGGCGACGTTCTATGCGCATTTCGACGTGGTCAAGGAGGGCGAGCCCGACCTCGCGCCGCTCGTCATCCGCGTGTGCGACAGCGTGACCTGCGCGATGTTCGGCGCCGAGGCCTTGCTGGCCGAACTGCAGAAACTCGAGGCCGCCGAGGGCCTGGGCGCTGCCGCCCGCGTGGTGCGCGCGCCTTGCGTCGGCCTCTGCGACCAGGCGCCCGCGGTCGAGGTCGGCCACCATTTCCTCCACAAGGCCGACGCCGCTGCCGTGCTGGCCGCCGTCGCCCGGGACGACACCCATCCGCACATCCCCGACTATATCGGCTACGACGCCTACGTGGCCGGCGGCGGCTACAAGCTGCTGGCGCGCGTCCGCTCCGGCGCCCTGCCGCTTGAGGAGCTGCTGACTGTGCTGGATGGCGGCGGCCTGCGCGGCCTGGGCGGGGCCGGCTTCCCCACCGGGCGCAAGTGGCGCTCGGTGCGTGGCGAGCCGGGACCGCGGCTGATGGCGGTCAACGGCGACGAGGGCGAGCCCGGCACCTTCAAGGACCGCCACTATCTCAACACCGATCCGCACCGCTTCCTGGAGGGCACGCTGATCGGCGCCCATGTGGTCGAAGCCGCGGACGTGTACCTTTATATCCGGGACGAGTATCCCGTCTCGATCGAGATCCTGCAGCGCGAGATCGCCAAGCTGCCGCCGGGCCTGCCCCGGCTGCACATCCGGCGCGGCGCGGGCGCCTACATTTGCGGCGAGGAAAGCTCGATGCTGGAGAGCATCGAGGGCAAGCGCGGCCTGCCCCGGCACAAGCCGCCCTTCCCTTATCAGGTCGGCCTGTTCGGCCAGCCCACGCTGATCAACAACATCGAGACCTTGTACTGGGTGCGCGACCTGGTCGAGCGCGGCGCGGATTGGTGGAAGAGCCACGGCCGGCATGGCCGGGTTGGGCTGCGCAGCTACTCCGTGTCCGGGCGCGTGCGGCAGCCCGGCGTGAAGCTGGCGCCGGCGGGCATTACCGTGCAGGAGCTGATCGACGAGTCTTGCGGCGGCATGGCAGACGGGCACGACTTCTACGCCTACCTGCCCGGCGGCGCCTCCGGCGGCATCTTGCCGGCCGCGATGAACGACATACCTCTGGATTTCGGCACGCTCGAGAAATACGGCTGCTTCATCGGTTCCGCCGCCGTGGTTGTCTTCTCGCAACAGGACGACGTTCAGGACGTTGCCCTCAATCTGATGCGCTTCTTCGAGGACGAAAGCTGCGGCCAATGCACTCCCTGCCGCTCCGGCACCCAGAAAGCCCGCATGCTGATGGAGCGTGGCGTGTGGGATGCCGACCTGCTGGGCGAGCTGGGCCAGGTCATGCGCGATGCCTCGATCTGCGGCCTTGGCCAGGCCGCCAGCAACCCGCTGACGTCCGTGATCAAGTATTTCCCTGAAGCCTTGGCCCCCAAGGAGGCAGCCGAATGAGCAGTTCCACCATGCGGGAAGGCCCGCAGAACCTGGACGGCGACACCACCGAGACGCAAGGCCTCGCCTTTGAATTGGATGGGCGGCAGGTCTATGCCCATGCGGGCGAAAGCGTGTGGGACGTGGCCCGGCGCCTCGGCACCGACATTCCGCACCTCTGCCACCGGCCGGAGCCCGGCTATCGCCCCGATGGCAACTGCCGCGTCTGCATGGTCGAGATCGAGGGCGAGCGCGTGCTCGCACCGTCCTGCAAGCGCATGCCGGCCGTAGGCATGAAGGTCCATACCGCGACGGCGCGCGCCACCGCCGCCCGCAAGATGGTAATGGAACTGCTGGTCGCCGATCAGCCGGCGCGGGCGACCTCGCATGACCCGACGAGCGCCTTCTGGAACTGGGCCGACCGCACCGAGGTCACCGAGAGCCGCTTCCCGGCCGTGGAGCGCTGGACGCATGACCCCAGCCACCCGGCGATGCGCGTGAACCTCGACGCCTGCATCCAGTGCAATCTCTGCGTCCGCGCCTGCCGCGAGGTGCAGGTGAACGACGTGATCGGCATGGCCTACCGCAACGCCGCGGCCAAGCCGGTGTTCGACTTCGACGACCCGATGGGCGCCTCCACCTGCGTCGCCTGCGGCGAGTGCGTGCAGGCCTGCCCGACCGGCGCCCTGATGCCGGCGGCCTACCTGAACGAGGCCGAGCAGCGGATATCCTGGCCGGACCGCAAGGTCGATAGCCTCTGCCCCTATTGCGGCGTCGGCTGCCAGGTGACCTACGAGGTCAAGGACGAGCGCGTGGTCTATGCCACCGGCCGCGATGGCCCGGCCAACCACAACCGCCTCTGCGTCAAGGGCCGCTTCGGGTTCGACTACATCCACCACCCGCACCGCCTGACCAAGCCCCTGGTAAGGCTGCCCAACATGCTCAAGCATGCGCAAGACCAGGTGGACCCCGCCAACCCCTGGACGCACTTCCGCGAAGCCAGTTGGGACGAGGCGCTCGACCTTGCAGCCAAGGGTTTCCTGCGCGTGAAGGCGGCGAAGGGGCCCAAGGGCCTGGCCGGCTTCGGGTCCGCCAAGGGCTCGAACGAGGAAGCCTACCTGTTCCAGAAGCTGGTTCGCACCGGCTTCGAGAACAACAACGTGGACCACTGCACCCGGCTCTGCCATGCAAGCTCGGTGGCGGCGCTCATGGAGGGCGTCAATTCCGGCGCCGTCAGCGCGCCGTTCGCGGCGGCGCTGGACGCCGAGGTCATCATCGTTATCGGCGCCAACCCGACGGTGAACCATCCCGTGGCCGCCACCTTCATCAAGAACGCCGTCAAGGACCGCGGCGCCAAGCTGATCGTGATCGACCCGCGGCGCCAGGCGCTCTCGCGCCACGCGCTGCACCACCTGGCCTTCAAGCCGGGCAGCGACGTGGCGCTGCTGAACGCCATGCTGCACACCATCATCACCGAGGGCTTAACCGATCAGCAATACATCGCCGGCTACACTGAGGGCTATGAGGAGCTGCGGGACCGCATCAAGGACTTCGCGCCGGAGGATATGGAGGCCGTGTGCGGCATCCCCGCGCAGACCATCCGCGAGGTGGCGCGGCTCTATGCCAAGTCCCGCGCATCGCTGATCTTCTGGGGCATGGGCATCAGCCAGCACGTCCATGGCACGGACAACTCCCGTTGCCTGATCGCGATGGCGCTGGTCACCGGGCAGATCGGCCGGCCCGGCACCGGGCTGCATCCGCTGCGGGGCCAGAACAACGTGCAGGGCGCCAGCGACGCCGGGTTGATCCCGATGGTGCTGCCCGACTACCAGTCGGTCGAGAACGCGGCCATCCGCGAGCACTTCGAAGCCTACTGGAACCACAAGATCGACCCGGTGCGCGGGCTGACGGTGGTGGAGATCATGACCGCCATCCACGCCGGCAGCATCCGAGGCATGTATGTCGAGGGCGAGAACCCCGCGATGTCCGATCCCGACCTGAACCATGCGCGCGAGGCGCTGGCCCTGCTCGATCATCTGGTCGTGCAGGACCTGTTCCTGACCGAAACCGCTTTCCATGCGGACGTCGTGCTGCCCGCCTCGGCTTTTGCGGAAAAGAGCGGCACCTTCACCAACACCGACCGCCGCGTGCAGATCGCCCACCCCGTGCTTTCGCCGCCGGGCGACGCGCGGCAGGATTGGTGGATCATCGCCGAGGTTGGCAAGCGCCTGGGCCTGCCCTGGACGTATGAGGGGCCGGCACAGATTTTTACCGAGATGGCGCAGGTCATGCCGTCGTTCAACAACATCACGTGGGAGCGGCTGGAGCGGGAAGGCGCGGTGACGTACCCGGTGGACGCCCCGGACCAGCCGGGCAACGAGATCATCTTCTACGCCGGCTTCCCCACGGAGTCCGGCCGCGGCCGGATCGTGCCGGCCAACGTGCTGCCGCCGGACGAGGTGCCCGATACCGAGTTCCCCATGGTGCTCTCTACCGGCCGCGTGCTCGAGCATTGGCACACCGGCTCCATGACACGACGGGCCGAGGTGCTCGACGCCATCGAGCCGGAAGCCGTAGCCTTCATGTCCCCGGGCGACCTCTGGCGCATGCGGATCGAGCCAGGCGACCACATCCGGCTGGAGACCCGCCGCGGCGCCATCGAAGTCAAGGTCCGCAGCGACCGCGACGTTCCGGCCAACATGATTTTCATGCCGTTCTGCTACGCCGAGGCCGCCGTGAACCTGCTGACCAACCCGGCGCTGGACCCGTTCGGCAAGATCCCCGAATTCAAGTTCTGCGCCGCACGGATTTCGGCGCTGCAGGCGGTGGCCGCGGAGTAGCCGGTCCCCGCCCTATCAGGCCGGCCCCACCTCGATCCAGGTGGGCGCATGGTCGCTCGCGCCGGGCCGGCCGCGCACGTCCCGGTCTACGCCGGCATCCCGCAGCCGCAAGGCCAGGTCCGGGCTGAGCAGCAGGTGGTCGATGCGGAGCCCGGCGTTGCGCGCCCAACGCTCCCGCTTGTAGTCCCAAAAGGTGAAGGGCGGGGTCGCCGGGTGCCGGACGCGCAAGGCGTCGGTCCAGCCCTGGCCCAGCAGCCGGGCATAGGCGTCGCGCGCGGCCGGGTGCAGCAGGGCGTTGTTCCGCCAGGACCGCGTGTCGTAGATGTCGGCATCGGTCGGCACCACGTTGTAGTCCCCGGCCAGCACCACCGGCACCCCCGCGGCCAGCAGCCCGGCCGCGTGCCCGAGCAGCCGCTCGAACCACGCCCGCTTGTAGTCGAACTTCGGCCCGGGCTGCGGATTGCCGTTGGGCAGGTACAGGCAGCCGATCAGCACGCCCGCCACCGCCGCCTCGATGTAGCGCGCCTGCGCGTCGGCCGGGTTGCCGGGCAGCGCCCGCCGGGTCTCGACCGGGTCCCTGCCGCGGGCAAGGATGGCCACGCCGTGGAAGCGGCGCTGCCCCCGCCAGACCGCGCCGTAGCCCGCCGCCCGCAGCGCCGCGGCGGGGAAGCTCGCGTCCCCGGCCTTGATCTCCTGGAGGCAGACCACGTCGGGCTTCGCCGCGCGCAGCCAATCGAGCAGGTGCGGCAGCCGGCCGTTCACGCCATTGATGTTGAACGTGGCGATCTTCATTTTCCTGCCTTGACGCCAGCGCTGTCGCGGAGCCTCCTTTCCGGCAACCGCCGGAAGCCCGACCCAGAAACCGCCTTCCCCAGACGCTTCACGGTACCGGCAGACGCTTCACGGCACCGGCCGGTTCGCATTGGGGTGCCACCGCCACGACGACCATTGAGGAGCCGGTCCCTTGACCGAACATGACCCGGCCAGCACAGCTTCCGCATCGCTGGATGTAACAGATACGACGCAGTTGCTGGTCATCGGCGCCGGCCCGGCCGGGCTTGCGGCCGCCCTCGAGGGCCGGCGCCGCGGCCTCTCGGTCGTGCTGGTGGACGAAAACCCGGTGCCGCCCGAGACCATGGGCGAAGACGTGCCACATTTCTACGGCGGCCGCATGTCGGGCGCCACGCGCAACCGCAACGCCATGCTGGAAGCCGTTCTCGCCGCGAGCCCCGCGCTGGCACAGGCGTTCGAGGCGGGGGTGGACGTGCGCCTGGGCACGTCGTGCTGGGGGCTTTACGCCAACGGTCCCTCGGTCGGGTGGCTCCCCGGCCCGGTGGCGGGGCTCGCGGATGCCGAGGGGGCCGGCATGCTCGGCTTCGAGCGCGTCGTGGTCGCTGCGGGCTGCCGCGACATGGGAATCGCGTTCGCCGGGTGGGAGCTGCCGGGCGTCATGGGCGTGCAGGCGGCGGCGCGGCTCGCCGCCGTCGGCGCGCTCGCCTCCCGGCGCGCGGTCCTGCTCGGCAGCGGGGCGGAGGCGATCGCGGCCGGGCAAAGCCTGCGGGCGGCGGGAGTCGAGATCGTAGCCGTGGTCGAAGTGGCGCCTGTGACGTTGGCCGACCCGGCCCCGCTGGGCGCCCCGGTGCTGTGCGGGCACCGCGTGCTGCGCGCCGAGGGCGGTGCGGACGGCGTCGAGGCGCTGGTGGTCGAGGCGCTGGTGGTCGAGGTGGCTGGGGGCGAGGTGGCCGGGGGCGGGGCGCGGCGCCTCGCGTGCGACACCGTGCTGCTCGGCATCGGCGCGGTGCCGGTCGTCGAGTTGCTTGACGCCTTGGGCTGCCGGATCGTCTTTGATCCCGCCCGCGGCGGCCATGTCCCGCTGCTCGACCCGGCCGGGCGCACCTCGCTGCCGTTCGCCTTCGCGGCCGGGGACTGCGCCGGCGTTTGGCCCGCCAAGGCGGCCAGCCCCGCACTCGCGGAAGCCGAGGGGCGCCGCGCCGCCGGGGCGGACCAGGGGCCGGGGCCGCCGCCGGATGGCTCCGCCGACCTCGCCGCCTATCGGCTCGCCTGGGTTCGCGCGCTCGTCGTGGAGGGCGGCGACGGCCCCTATGTGTGCCGGTGCGAGGAGGTGACGGCGCGCGAAATCCTCGAAGTTCGGCCGCCACGCTACCTGAACGCCGCAAGCCTGCCGCGCAACGACCGCACCCTGCGTGCCCTGTTGGGCGAGGGGCCGCCCAACCCCGACCAGGTAAAACGCTTGACGCGGGCCGGCATGGGGCTGTGCCAGGGCCGCCGCTGCCGGGAGCAGGTCGCCTGCCTGCTGGCGCTCGGTGCCGACGAGCCGCTCAATTCCGTGCCGCTCGCCACGCACCGGGCGCCGGTTCGCCCCTTGCCGTTGCGCCTGGCGCACTCGGTCGGGGAATCGGCCGAGCTGCGGCGGGGCTGGGACACCTGGTTTGGCATATATTCGCAATACGTGCCGCCCTGGGATGTCGCGCCGGCCTATACCGCGGGGGGTCGGCCGCTCGACCAGGAGGTCGCCAGCGAATGACCACGGGGGCATCGGTCGTCGTCGTCGGCGCCGGCGCGTCCGGCCTCTCCGCCGCCTGGTGGCTGGCGCGGGAGGGCGTGGATGTGCTCGTGGTCGACAAAGGGATTGCGGGATGGGAGGCCTCGGGCCGCAACGGCGGCGGCTGCACCCACCATTTCAGCCCGTTATTCGCCGAGGAACAGCGCCTCTGGCCTGAAATGGATGCATTGCTGGGTTACCCCACCGAGTTCCAGCCCGGCCGCATCCGCATCGCGTTCTCCGAACGGCAGCTGCTGCTCTCCGGCCGGGCCGTCGCCAACGCCGCCCGCCAGGGCTTCGTCAGCGACGCGCTCGACGCCGATGCCGTGCGCGAGATGGTCCCGCTCTGCGGCGAGGGGGTGGTCGGCGGCTACCATTACCGTTTCGGCGGGCACGCCAACCCGCATCGCACCGTCCAGGGCTACGCCTGGGCGTTGCAGGACCATGGCGGCCGGCTGATGCAGCACGCGGAGGTGCTGGGCTTTGAACAGACGGGCGGCCGGGTGCGCGCCGTGCGGACCAGCCGGGGCACGTTCGGCTGCGACCACCTGGTGCTGGCGGCCGGTCCCGGCACGGCGCGGCTGGCAGCCATGCTGGACGTGCACGTGCCGATGGTGGCGGCGCGGGCCGAGATGGTGGTGACCGAGCCGCTGCCGCTCATGCCGATTGGCGGCGTGGACGGCAACGGGCTGTATGGGCGGCAGACCCTGCGCGGCAATCTCGCCTATGGCGGCGGCCCGCACGAGTGGCTGCAGGAGGGGGAGGAGCCGCCGCCGCGCAGCAGCACGCCGCTGGCGCTGTTCATCGCCGCGCGCCTGGCCGAGATGTTCCCGCGCGCCGCCCATGCGCGGGTGATCCGCAGCTGGGCGGGGATCGTTGAGAACACGCCGGACGGGCGCCCGGTGATCGAGCGCCTGGCGTCGCCGGACAACGTGGTCCTGGTCAGCCTGTCCAGCATCGGCTTCGGCCTCTCGCCGGCGACCGGGCACGCCGTGCAGCAGTTGGTCATGCAGGGGCAGTGCGGGTTTGCGGACCTCTCGACGCTCAGCCTGGCGCGGTTTGCCGGGCTTGAGGCCGAGTGGGCCGAGATGCAGGGCTGGGCTGGCGCACGGCAGCAAGCAACGGAGCGCGGGCTGGTTGCCACCCCTCCATAGTCCAACGGATCGGGGAGGATGGGCATGGACGAGCGGGTCGCGGCGCTGGATTGGGCTGGTATCGATGCGGCGCTGGACGCAAGCGGCTGCGCCACGACGGGCGTGTTGCTGAGCGCGGCGGAGTGCGGCGCGCTGGTGGCGGGCTACGACGCGGAGGCCGCCTTTCGCAGCCGCGTGATCATGGCGCGGCACGGGTTCGGGCAGGGCGAGTACAAGTACTTCGCCTACCCACTGCCCGCCGCGGTGCAGGCGCTGCGGACGGCGCTGTATCCGCGGCTGGCGGCGGTGGCCAACCGGTGGGAAGTGGCGCTGGGCCGGGCCGCCGCGTTTCCGGCGGACCACCCAGCCTTTCTCGCGCGCTGCCACACGGCGGGGCAGCTTCGGCCGACGCCGCTCCTGCTGCGCTACGGGCCCGGCGACTACAACTGCCTGCACCAGGACCTGTATGGCGAGCTGCACTTCCCGCTGCAGGTCGCCTTCCTGCTCAGCCAGCCCGGCGCGGACTTCACCGGGGGCGAGTTCGTGCTGACCGAACAGCGCCCGCGCATGCAGTCCCGCGCCGAGGTGGTCGGGCTGCGGCAAGGGGAGGGGGTGATCTTCGCGGTGAACCAACGCCCGGTGCAGGGCGCGCGCGGGGCCTATCGCGTCACGATGCGGCATGGCGTGAGCCGACTGCGTGAGGGCCGGCGGCACACGCTGGGGGTGATCTTCCACGACGCGCGTTGAAGCGGTCAGGCCGTCCGCTTGGCCCGCCCCACGATTTGGGTCGGGTTGACGAAACGGAGCGCGATCAGTAGCCAGACTAAGGTGGTGACCATGTAGATGACCGCCATGGCGTCGATCGACTGCACGGCCCGCACGCCCGCGGCGAACACCGCGTAGTAGAGTGCCACCACCAGCGTCTGGCTGGTCGGCCCGGCGGTGAGGAACGTCAGCTCGAACATCGCGATCGTGCGGACCAGCACGAGCAGCAGCGACGCGAGCACGCCCGGCAGCAGCAGGGGCAGCAGCACGTGCAGGAACAGGCGCGGCGTGTTGGCGCCGAACACCCGGGCCGCCGCCTCGATCCTGGGGTCAATCTGTTCGATGAACGGGATCATGACCAGGATCACGAACGGCACGGTGGGCACCAGGTTGGCGACCACCACACCGGCCATCGAGCCTGCCAGCCCCGTTTGATACAGCACGGTGGCGAGCGGGATGCCGAACGTGATCGGCGGCACCAGCAGCGGCAGCAGGAACAGCAGCATCAGCGCCCGCTTGCCCGGGAAGTCCCGGCGCGCCAAGGCGTACGCGGCCGGCACCCCCATGAGGCCGGACAGCAGCACGACCAGGAACACCACCTGGAACGTCACCACCAGCACGTCGTCGAGCTGGAACTCGGTCCAGGCCGAGCCATACCACCGCGTGGTCCACCCGTCGGGAAACCAGCTTCGCAGCCAACGGGATGCGAAGGAGCTGGTGATCACGGCCGCGATCATGGCGAACAGATTGACCACGAAGAACCCGACCAACGTCCAGACCGCTGCGATCCACAGACGCTCGCCCAGGGTGCGCTGCATCAGCCTTTCCCGCCGCTTGCCGGCCCGCGATAGACCAGCCCGCGCGCCCCGAGCACCAGGACGACGATGAGCAGCTCGACCCCGCCCATGATCATCGCGACGGCGGACGCCATTGCGTAGTCATAGTCCTCGAAGGCGGCCTGATAGGCGGCGATGGAGATCACCCGGGTGGGCCCGGCCGGCGCGCCCAGCAGCACGGCCGATGGAAACACGGAGAACGCCTGCACGAAGGAGAGGCAGAAGGTGATCGCCAAACCAGGCAGCATCAGCGGCAGCAGCACATGCCGGAAGCGGGACCGGGCGCTGGCGCCGAGCGTGGCGGCTGCTTGTTCGAGCGCGGGATCCACGCCAGTCAGGTAGGAGAGGGTCAGCAGGAAGGTGAAAGGGAAGCCGGTGATCAGCAAGGAGAGGAACACGCCCCAGTAGTTGTGCAGCAGGCGCACCGGCTGCTGCACGATCCCGAGCAGCATCAGGGTTCGGTTGAACCAGCCCTGCGGGCCGAGGTAGTTGAGCAAGCCTTCCGCAACCAGCACGGTGCCGAGGGTGATCGGCACGACCAGGATCGTCGTGAGCAGCCGCTGCCGCCGCATCAGCCGCACGCGGAAGGCGATCGGCACCGCCAAGGCGAGGTTCAGCAGCGTGACCGGGACCGAGAGCCATAGCGTGGTGCCGATCGTCTGGAACAGGAACGGGTCCGAGAAAAATTTGCGGTAATTTGCCAGAAAGTGGCCGCCCGCCTTCGGTTCGAACGACAGCACGAGGCCATACAGGAAGGGGTAGACGAAGGTGGCGATGAGGAAGGCCGCCGCCGGCAGGACGAGCAGGGTCAGGCCGTCGAGTCCGCGAACGGCCAGCCGCTGCGAGAGCGGGATGCTCATGCCGGGAACGCCAGTGCCCGATCCGGATGGGCGGCCAGCAGCACGGCGCTTCCAGGGGCGGCGCTGCCCGGCGAGGTAAAAACGAGGTCGGTGCCATCGGCCATGCGGGCGAACCCGGTGAAGTCGTGGCCGCGGAACTCGGCGGAGATCACGGTGGCGGCCAAAACGCCGCCGGGCTGGGCGACCAGGTCCTCCGGCCTGACCGCCAGGACCGCGCGGGCCCCCGGCTGCAGCGGCGCCCGCATCTGGCCGGCGAGCTGGACGCTCCCCACCTGAACGATGGCCCGGCCACCCTCGATCCGGTCCACGAGGCCCGGCACGCAGTTGCGGAAGCCCATGAACTCGGCCACGTCCAGATGGTCGGGGCGCGCAAACAGGTCCGCGGGCGTGCCCACTTGGCGGATCACGCCGTCTTTAAGGACCACGATGCGGTCGGCGAGCGACAGCGCCTCCTCCTGGTCGTGCGTCACGTAAATGGTGGTGGCGCCCAGCGTCGCGTGAATACGGCGAATTTCGGCGCGCATCTCCAGCCGGAGCTTGGCGTCGAGGTTGGAGAGGGGTTCATCCATCAGCACGAGCGGCGGCTCGACGACGATCGCCCGCGCGATGGCCACTCGTTGCTGCTGCCCGCCGGACAGCTGGCCCGGCAGTTTGTGTTCCTGCCCGCCCAGCCGCACCAAGGCCACCGCTTCGTCGATGCGCCGGGCCGCCTCGGCCCTCGGCACGCCGCGCATCATCAGGCCGAAGCCTATGTTGCGGCGGACCGTCATGTGCGGGAACAGGGCGTAGTTCTGGAACACCATGCCGAAGCCGCGCTGCTCGGGGCGCAGCGTGTCGATGCGCCGGTCATCGAGCCAGATGCCGCCGCCCGTGGCGGGCAGCAGGCCGGCGATGCAGTTCAAGGTCGTCGATTTGCCGCAGCCGGAGGGCCCCAGCAGGGCGATGAACTCGCCCTGCTGGATGGTCAGGGAGATGTCCCGTAGCGCGTTGAGGGATCCGAAGTCCCGGCTGAGCCGATCGAGGCGTAGCTCCCGGAAGGCGGCGGCGTGGATGGTCACTTGGTCTTCTTTGCGCCGATCTCCTCGTCCCAGCGGCGGAACGCTTGCACCATTACATCCGCCTCGAGCGGCAGCTCGGTCGGGGTCTCGGCGATCAGCTTGTCATATTCGGGGCGACCGAAGCTGGCGATCACGTCCTGGCTCTCCTTGGGCGCCATGGCAAGCGTCACGCCCTTGACCGCCGGGCCCGGGTAGAAATAGCCCTCGTCGAAGGTCAATGCTTGCTGTTCGCGGGTCAGCATGAACGTCATCAAGTCGAGCAGCACGCCCATCCGCTCCTCGTTCAAGCCTTTGGGCACGCACATGTAGTGCGCGTCCATGATGAAGTGGAAACCCTTAAGCGCGATGGTGCGGGCCTCTTTCGGCACAATGCCCAGGGCCCGCGGGTTGATGTCCCAACCGGTCATGGTGGCGATGATGTCGCGCGAGCCTTCGCCGAGTTCCTTCATCGTGGCGCCGGTGCCGGTCGGATAGTATTCGATCCCGCCGTCGAGCGCCTTCAGGTAGGACCAGGTCTTGTCCCAACCCTTGATCGGGTCCTTCGGGTTGCTGTCGCCGAGGATGTAGGGCAGGCCCATCATGAAGGCGCGGCCGGGGCCGGAGTTGGCGGGGCGGGCGTACATGAAACGGTTGGGGTTGGCCTTGGTCCAGGCTAGCAGGTCTTCGGCCGTCGCGGGCGGCGACTTGACCTTGTCGGGCATGTATTCCAGCAGTGGTCCGCCGGGCGAATAGACGACGATCACGCCTTGGCCTTGTGCCAGGGCCTGCATTTTCAGCGCCGGGTCACTCAGCATCTCCTGCAGGTTAGGCAAGGATTTGGCCTGGGCAGGTACCAGCTCGGCCCAAATCTTCTGCTCGATGCCCGCGGCCAGGCCGTCCGATCCGGTCAACACTAGGTCGATGTCCACCCGGTTCGCCGCCTGCTGCGCGCGCAGCTTGGCGGGCAGCTCCGGTGCCGGCGCCTTGGTGAAGGTCATGCGCGAAATCATGTCCGGCTTGGCCTTGCGGTACGCCTCGAAGGCTTTCTGGGTCAGCGCGAGATTGCCGGCCACGTCCACGACGGTGATCGCGAGCGGAGATTTTGGCTTCGCGGCCTGGGCGGCGGCGCGGCCACCCAGGGATGCGAGCCCCGCCGCCGCCGTAGCGGCCCCGAGCACGGTGCGTCGTGGTAACGGTCGATTCATGCTGTCCCCCAGATCGTTGCATCGCCGCTAGTTTGGCCATTCGGGCCGATGCGTGCGTTGGCTGCCGCGGGACGCTACCGGTGGGAGCGCGTCGGTTCAAGCTTCGATGGGCGCGCGGTGCTCACCCGCTCCCTGACGCCAGGCGGCTTCGCGGCAGACCAGGGCGGCCAACATGGCGACGACGTCATGTCCCGCACCGGCCGAGGGGTCGGCCATTGCGGGGGCAAGCGTGGCATTGGCTGCTGCCGGGTCGGACGCCTCCGCCAGCGCCATGTCCCATGCGCTGAAGAGTGGCGTGGCAACCCGCTCCGCCTGCAGCACGACGACGTCGCCGTGCCTCGGATCGCGCTGGATGCGTTCGAAGGTGCGCTGCACGGCCTCGAGCGGCCCTTCCAGCACCTGGGCGAAGCAGCCCTGGTTATAGAGAATGGCGCCGGTTACCCCGGCGCGGGCGTTGTTGACCCGCGAAACCGCGAGGATGCGGGACAGCTCCGCGTGATCCTCTTCCTGGGCCGGGATCAGGGTGCGACTGCAATAGGCCAAGCGGAAAAGGTCGGTGTTCAAGACGGCTTCTCCTCTGAAAGCGCGCGTTCGGCGCATAGACGCTGGATCAAGCCGGCAACGTCCCCGGCCGGTACCGGGCGGCTGACCAGGTAGCCTTGCATGTGGGTGCAGCCGTCGGCACGGATGATGGCTTCCTGTTCCGCCGTTTCCACGCCCTCCGCGGTGGTGGTCATCCCCAGGCTGGCGCCCAGGGCCGCAATGGCGCGCACCACGGCGATCGATTCGCTGTTTCCCGCGAGGTCACGCATGAAGGAGCGGTCGATCTTGAGCTTGTCGAACGGGAAGCTGCGAAGCTGGCTCAACGACGAGTAGCCGGTGCCGAAATCGTCCATGCTCACCCGCACGCCCATGGCGTGGAGGGCATGCAGCACGTGCAGCGCCTGCGACTCGTTGCGAACCAGGGCGCTCTCGGTGAGTTCCACCTCCAGCCGGTGCGCCGGCAGCCCGCTGAGGGCAAGGGCGGCCTGCACGGCCCGGGGCAGCTGCTCCCGGTCAGAGAGCTGCTTGGGCGAGACGTTCACCGCAACGGTCAGCTCTCCCGCCCAAGTCATTGCCTCGACGCAAGCTGTCCGCAGCACCCATTCGCCGATGGGGGCGATCAAGCCGGTCTCTTCCGCAATGGGGATGAATTTGTCCGGCGGGATCAGCCCTTGCTCCGGGTGCCGCCAGCGAACCAAGGCTTCGAACCCGGTCAAGTTGCCGGAGCCGAGGTCGGTTTGCGGCTGGAAATGCACTTCGAACTGCTGCAACACCAGCGCCCGCCGCAAATCGTGCAGCAAGGCGTGGCGCGTGCGGGCTCGGTCGTCCAACGACTGTGTGAACACCCGTACCGTTCGCCGCCCATCCTCCTTGGCCTGATACATCGCAAGGTCGGCGGCCCGCACCAGGGAGACCGTGTCCGCCCCGTCCCGTGGGCCGATGGCAATGCCGATGCTGGCGCCGAGCACGGTCACGTGGCCATCGATCAGATAGGGGCGGCTCAGCAGGTCGACCAACCGCGCAGCCGTCACCTCCGGCAGCCCGGACACTGGCATCACCACGGCGAACTCGTCCCCGCCCAGACGGCTGACCACGTCGCCTTCGCGCACCGCCGAACGCAGCCGCTGGGCCACGACCTGCAGCAAGGCATCGCCGATTTGGCGTCCGTGGGTGTCGTTCACCGCCTTGAATCGGTCGAGATCGATCATCAGCACCGCGACGTGCTCCGCGCTCTCTGCCGCGGCGAGCATTGCAGCCAGGCGCTCGCGGAACCAGAAACGGTCGGAGAGGCCGGTCAGGCCATCCGTCCGCTCCGACGGGACGCCGTTTGCGGCCGCAATGTTCAGAACGGCGAGCCGAAGGTCTCCTGCTGCTGCATCGAGGGCAAGGTGCAGGGTTCCCCCGGCGGCGGTGGCGATATAGGACACGCCGGTGTCGTCATGCGTTGCCGCACCGAGCGCCCGCTCCAATGCCGCCCGGCCCGCCGGGTCCAGGTTGGTGCTGGTGGCCAGCAGCTCCGCCAGGGGCACCGGGCGCCAGAGTTCGGGCAAGACCGTGCCAAGCATCTCGGCCGCAGCGCGGTTGCAGAGCACGACCCGCCGGCGTCCGTCCAGCCCTATGAGGCCGGCCGCACTGCGGTCCAGGACTGCCTCCGTCAGCGCAGCGCGGTGCCCAAGCGGCAGTCCCGGCTGGGTTTCACACTCGTCCAGCCGCGCAACTAATCCATCCATCCAGCCGCCACCCTGTCCCGCGCCAGCGCAGAAGGCGCGGTGCTTCGCAAGCATGGTGCTGCTGGGTGAAAACTTGCTTAACGGCAGCGTTCATCCGTCGAAAGCCGCGCCGCGATCAGAAACTCCCGGTTGCCCTGCGGCCCGGTGATCGGGCTTTCCGCGATCCCGTCCACGCGCCAGCCGGGCAACGCCGACCACCACTCCCGCACGCGCGCGCACACCGCCCGGTGCACCGCGCCGTCCCGCACGACCCCGCCTTTGCCCACCTGGCCCGGCCCTGCCTCGAACTGCGGCTTGATCAGCGCCACCGCCCAGGCGCCCGGCGCGCACAGGGCCAGCGGCGCGGGCAGCACGGTCGCCAGGCCGATGAAGCTCGCGTCGCAGACCAGCGCCTGCACCGGGTCGGGGACCTGGTCCCGGGCCAGATAGCGGGCGTTCAGCCGTTCGTGCACCACCACGCGCGGGTCGGTCCGCAGCGCCCAGGCGAGCTGGCCGTGCCCGACATCGACGGCGTGCACCCGCGCGGCCCCATGATGCAGCAGCACGCTGGTGAACCCGCCGGTGCTGGCGCCCACGTCCAGGCACACGAGCCCGGCCGGCGACAGGCCGAACTGCGTCAGCGCATGATCGAGCTTCAGCCCGCCGCGCGAGGCCCAGGGGTGGTCCTGGCCGCGCACCTCAAGGGCCGCGTCCTCGGCCAGCAAGTCGCCCGCCTTCTCCACCCGGCGGCCGCCTGTCCACACCTTGCCGGCCAGGATGAGCGCCTGCGCCCGGGTCCGGCTCTCGACCAGGCCCGCATCGACCAGGGCCTGGTCAGCCCGGCGCTTCGGCATCCTACGTCTGCCGGGCCACCACGAACGCAGCCAGGGCGCGCAGCCGGTCGGCCTCGGGACCGAACGCGTCGAGGTGCTCGGCCGCCTGTCGGGCCAGCATCTCGGCGTGGCTGCGGGCACGCTCCACGCCCATCAGCGCCACCAGGGTCGCCTTGCCCGCGGCCTCGTCCTTGCCCGCCGTCTTGCCGATCCCCTCCGTGGTGCCGACCGCGTCCAGGACGTCATCGGCGATCTGGAAGGCGGCGCCCAGGTCCCGCCCATACCAGGCGACCTGGGTGCGCATCTGCGGCGCGGCCCGGCCGAGGATGGCGCCGGCCTCGGCGCTGTACTGGATCAGCCGCCCGGTCTTCAGCGCCTGCAGCCGGCCCACCTCGGCAGGGGTCAGCGCCTGGCCCTCGGTCGCCATGTCGATCATCTGGCCGCCGGCCATGCCGCGCGCGCCGCTGGCCATGCCCAGGGCCGCCACCAGCTCGCAGCGGGCGATCGGGTCCGAATGCGTGTCCACTTCGGCCAGCACCTCGAAGGCGCGGGCCTGCAAGGCGTCGCCCGCCAGTACCGCGGTCGCCTCGTCGAACTTGCGGTGCGTGCTGGGCTGGCCGCGGCGGAGGTCGTCGTCGTCCATGCAGGGCAGGTCGTCATGCACCAGCGAATAGGCGTGCAGCATCTCCACCGAGGCACCGACCCGGGCGGCGCAGGCCGTCGCGACGCCGAACAGCCCGGCCACTTCCATCACCAGGAAGCCGCGCAGCCGCTTGCCGCCGCCGAGCGTCGCGTAGCGCATCGCCTCGATCAGCCGGCTCTCATAGCCCGCCACCGGGGGCAGCAGCGCGTCGATCGCCGCCTCCACCAGGCGGCCCTGCTCGGCCAGGGCATCAGGGACGCTGATGCGGACCAGGGTCGCCCCCATCAGTCCATCGCCTTCAGCGCCAGCGACCCGTCCGCCCGCTCCACGATCGCCTGCACGCGCGCCTCCGCCTCGGCGAGCTTGGCCTCGCAGTGCCGGCGCAAGGCTGCGCCGCGTTCGTAGCAGGTGATGGCGTCCTCCAACTTCTGCTGCCCGCCCTCCAGGCCGCGCACGATACGTTCCAGTTCGGCCAAGGCATCCTCGAAGGACAGGCCGGTGATGTCGTCCGCCATGCGGCCCCCGGTTGTGCTTGCAGCCTATTGCCGCATCAGGCGGCGCACGTGCAAGGCGGCCGACGCGGCCAGGGCGGTCAGGTCGTAGCCACCCTCCAGCACCGAAACCAGCTTGCCGCCACAATGGCGGTCGGCCACGCCCAGCAGCAGGTCGGTGATCCAGCCGAAATCCTCCGTCTCCAGCCGCAGGTCGGCCAAGGGGTCGGCCCGGTGCGCGTCGAAGCCGGCGGACACGATCAGCAGTTCCGGGGCAAAGGCGTCGAGCGCAGGCAGGGCGGTCCCCTCCCAGGCCTGGCGGAAGGGCTGGCTGCCGGAGCCCGGCCGCAGCGGGAGGTTCAGCACGTTGTCGGCCACGCCCCGCTCGGACGCCGCGCCGGTGCCGGGATAGCAGGGCGATTGATGGCTGCTGGCATAGAACAGGTCGGGGTCGCGCTCGAAGATGTCCTGCGTGCCGTTGCCGTGATGCACGTCGAAATCCACCACCGCGACGCGCTTCAGCCCCCATCGCGCCCGGGCGTGCAGCGCGGCGATGGCAGCGCCGTTGAACAGGCAGAACCCCATCGCCCGCGCCCGCTCCGCATGGTGGCCCGGCGGCCGCACGGCGGCGAAGGCGGCGCTCGCCCAGCCCTCCATCACCGCGTCCACCGCGGCCGTCGCCGCGCCCACCGCACGCAGGATGCCGGCGCGGCTGCCACGGCTCATCAAAGTGTCGCCGTCCAGGTACACCGCCTCGCCCTCGGCAGGCGCGATGTCCAGGATGGCCTCCACATACGCGGCCGGGTGCGCCAGCTGTAGCTGCGAGACCGTCGCCTCGGGCGCGTCCTCGCGCAACAGCGGCACGAAATCCGGATGTTCGAGCGCCTGCAGCACGCGGCGCAGCCGCTCCGGGCACTCCGGGTGCTGCGGCCCGGTGTCGTGGCCGAGGCAGTCCGGGTGGGTGAACATGGCGACAGGCATCAGGCGGTCTCCGGCGCGGGCTCGGCGCGCTTGCGTATCGTGAAGCTGAACACGCCGGCCTCTTCGCCCTGGGCCAGCAGGGCATGGCCGGTTTCGCGGCAGAAGGCCTGGAAGTCGGCGACCGAGGCGCGGTCGGTGGCCAGCACGCGAAGGCGGGCGCCGGGCGGCAAGCTGCGCAAGGCGCGGTTGGCGCGCAGCACCGGCAGCGGGCAGGTCATGCCTTTGACGTCGAGGATGGTCTCGCTCATGCCGCCATCCTCCCCCGCCGCACTTGAGCAGGCAACACCCGGCCTTGTATGCAGGGGCATGCGCCATCGGATCGGCATCGACCTCGGCGGCACCAAGATCGAAGCGGCGGTGCTGGCCCCTTCGGGCGCCATCCTGTGGCGGCGCCGGGCCGAGACGCCGGCGGCCTACGCGGACATCGTGCGCACCATGGCCGGGCTCGTGGGCGCGGCGGAAGCGGCGATGGGCGTGCAGGCCTCGGTGGGGGTCGGCATCCCCGGGATCGTCAGCCCGGCCACCGGCCTGGTCAAGAACGCCAACTCGCAGGTGCTGATCGGCCACGCGCTCGACCGGGACCTCGAGGCCGCGCTCGGCCGGTCCGTTCGCGTGGAGAACGACGCCAACTGCTTCGCGCTGAGCGAGGCCGCGGACGGCGCCGGCGCCGGCGCCGGCTGCGTGTTCGGGGTCATCATCGGCACCGGCTGCGGCGGCGGCATCGTGGTGGAGGGGCGCGTGCTGGCCGGCCGCAACCGCATCGCGGGCGAGTGGGGCCACACGCCGCTGCCCTGGCCGCGTGCCGACGAATACCCTTTGCCGCCCTGCTGGTGCGGGCAGCACGGCTGCCTCGAGCTGTACCTCGCCGGGCCCGGCCTCGCCCGCTCGTGCGGTGCGGCGGATGCGGCCGGTTTGCCGGCCCGGGCGGAGGCGGGCGATGCCCGCGCGGCGGCCGCCCTGGAGCGCCACGCGGACCGCCTGGCGCGCGGCCTGGCCGTGATCCTCAACGTGCTGGACCCCGACGTGGTCGTGCTCGGCGGCGGCCTGTCCAACATGGACCATCTGTATGAACGCGTGCCCGCCCTGCTGCGCGGCTACGTGTTCAGCGATACCAACGACACCCCGGTGCTGCGCAACCGCCACGGCGACAGCAGCGGCGTGCGCGGCGCTGCCTGGCTGTGGCCGGCCGATGCCTAGCCTGTGCCGCGACTGCTTCGGCGCGGGGGAGGCGGTCCCCTGCGTCGCCTGCGGCTCCCACCGCGTGATCGGCCACCCCGACCTGTTCCGACTGGCCATCGCCCATGTGGATTGCGATGCGTTCTACGCCAGCGTGGAGAAGCGCGACCGGCCTGAGCTGGCCGGGCTCCCCGTGGTGGTGGGCGGCGGCACCCGTGGCGTGGTCACCACGGCCTGCTACATCGCGCGCATCTACGGGGTGCGCAGCGCCATGCCGATGTTCACGGCGCTCAAGCTTTGCCCCGAAGCGGTCGTGGTCCGCCCCGACTTCGGCAAGTATACGGCCGCCGCCCGGCACATCCGCACCCTGATGCTGGACCTCACGCCGCTGGTGCAGCCGCTCTCGATCGACGAGGCGGCGCTCGATCTCTCCGGCACCGAGGCCCTGCATCGCGCGCCGGCGGCGGCGGTGCTGGCGCGGTTCGCGCGCCGGGTCGAGGCCGAGGTGGGCGTCACGGTCTCGATCGGGCTGGCAGCGAACCGACTGCTGGCCAAGATCGCGGCCGGGCGGGACAAGCCGCGCGGCTTCGCCGTGCTCGGGCGGGATGCGGCCTTGGTGCTCGCGGGCGAGCCGGTGGCGCTGCTGCCCGGCGTGGGTCCGGTGCTGGAGCGCAAGCTGCGGGGCCTCGGCATTACGCAGCTTCTGCACCTGCAGGCGCTCGACGATCGCGCGGCCCGCGCCCGGCTGGGCGATGACGGACCCGCGCTGGCCCGGCGCGCCCGTGGCGAGGACGTCCGCCTCGTGCAAACCGACAGCGCGGCCAAGTCGATCAGCGCCGAGACGACGTTCGACGCCGACCTCGCCGACCCGCCCGCGCTCGAGCGGCATCTGTGGCGCATGGCCGAAAAGCTGGCCCGACGCCTGCGGGAGAAGGGCCTGGCCGCCGGCGGTGTCGTGCTCAAGCTGAAAACCGCCCGGTTCGCCAGCCGCACCCGCAACCAGCGCCTGCCCACGCCCACGCAGCTGCCCGACCTGCTGTTCCAGGCTGGGCGCGGCCTGCTGGCGCGCGAGGCGGACGGCACCGCGTTTCGGCTGATCGGCATCGGCGCGCATCCCTTGCTCGACGCCAGCCTCGCCGACCGCGGCGACCTGGCCGACCCCGACGCGGCCCGGCGGCTGGCGGCCCAGCGCGCGGTCGATGCCCTGCGCGGCCGGTTCGGCGACGCAGTGATCGGCCGCGGGCGCGGCCTAGCGTGATGGGCCGCGGGCGCGGCCTGGCGTGATCGGCCGCGGGCGCGGCCTGGCGTGATCGGCCGTGGCCGCGGCCTGGTATGAGGTCTGGACATTGACGGGACGGGGCTGGGGTCCGCATTCTGGTGCCGCCATGCAGACGTTCGCTACCATTGAGGCCTTGGCCGGTGCCTAGCGATCCGCTGCGGCCGGTCATGGCCGCCCCAATCGAAGCCGCCCCGGCCCTGCGCGCGCTGTTCATGCGCTGGCTGCAGACGTTCGCGTCCTATGTTCGCGAGGTGGATTACGCCGCCGCCCGGCCGCTCTTCCACCCGGACGTACTGGCGTTCGGCACGCATCGGGACGTCATACCGGGCCTCGAGGCCTGGATCGCCACCCAATGGGACAACGTCTGGCCCAAGACGTCCGACTTCCGCTTCGATCTGGACGGCACCCACGTCCTGGCCGCGGCGGACGGCTCGATGGCCTGCGTGGTGGCACCCTGGACCAGCACCGGATACGCGACGGACGGCACGCCGTTCGACCGGCCCGGCCGGGCCACGATGATTTTTCACCACGGCGGCAACGGGGCGCGCGGCGGCGAGGGGTGGCTCTGCACCCACTCGCACATGTCTCTGAACCGGGGCGTGCCGCAAACGAGCCACGCCGACCGGCCGGTCAAGGCGCGCTAAGGCTCAGGAGCGCGCGCGCCGGCCATAGCGCACGCCGAGCACCATCGGGCCGGTGCCCAGCAGGACCAAGCTCGCCGGCTCCGGGACGGCGGTAAAGGACAGGCTCTGCGAGCCTGCGAGTTGCAGCTGGGCCACGTATTCGCCGGGGGTCGCCCGCCAGGTGCCGTCGGCAATCATGTTCAGGTCCACGGCCGCGGCGGCGAGGGCGTCCGACGTGGTATCACGGGCCTGGAACTGTCCGCTCGTTAGGTTGTAGCCGGTCGTGCCGCTCTCGTCGAGCCAACAGGCCGACCCGGTATGTCGCCGGCACTTTGAGCCAGTCGAAGATGTCGGTGCAGAACGCCTGGATCATGCTCGTCACACCGCTGACGGTGTTCGTCGCGACCAGATTGAACTGGCCGGCTGCCACCCGTTCGGACAGCCCGGTCGGGCTATAGGAAATGGTGACGTCGGTCGATCCGTTGGCGAACAGGTTGGGCGCGCTGACGTCGACGAAGGTGTCGGCACGGCCGGGTTGTGCCAACCCGAGCAGGAGGGCAGCCGACAGGGCGAGAACGCCATGGAGGAGGGTAAAACGAGACATAATGCAATCTAACGTGGTGTTGTATAGATATGTCTCGTAATTCTAGATAAATTTAGGGGTTCTGTTCGAACTCGCGGACGTAAATGTTAGGCCATCGTTTACCAGGCTCTCGGCCGCAAGCCCGCGTGAAACCAGGCGATCATGGCGTAGATGTCGTACACGGGACGCCCGGTTGCCTCCCGCAGGGCGCCGGCATAAGGCGGCATGTTGGTGCATTCCAACACGATCGCGCCCACGTCGGGGTGCCGGCGCACCAGATCCTGGCCGGCCTCGAGCACGTCTTGCCGTGCCAGGTCGATGTCCATGTCCTCGCCTTCGCCCCGGATCAGCACCCGGAAGAACTCGCGGCCGTTCTCCGTGCCGGCCACCGGCGTGCCCTCCGGCACCCCGGCCGCTTGCAGATGCGCCGCCGACAGCGAGGCGCTGCTCACCGTGACCACGCCCACGCGCTGGCCCGGCGGCAGGGTCGCCTGCACCCACGGCACCTGCATCAGCGCCGATGTCGCTACCGGCACGCCCACATGGGCCGCCAACTCGCGCTGGAACAGCGACAGGAAACCGCAATTGGTGGTGATCGCCTCGGCCCCCAGCGCGACCAGCTCGGCCGCCGCGGCGAGAAAGTGCGGCAGCAGGCCGCGGGCGCCCTCCAGCACGACGCGTTCCGGCGTGGCGCCGGGGACCACGCGGTACAGCACCGGGAATGGCCAAGTCAGCGCGTTCCCCATGTCACCGGGGATGCGCGGGAAGCGGGCGTCGAGCATCAAGATGCCGAGCGGCGCTCCGTAGACTGCCTTGCCCCCACGCGCGACCGCCATGCCGTACCTCCGTCGGAGGGCTCTTGCCCCGGCGTCCCCAAGGCTGCAAGTGAGGATCATGCGAGCCAAAGCCCTTCTGCCGGCGGCATTGAGCCTGCTGGCCGGTTGCAGCCCCAACTACTCGCCCGATACCTACGCCAGCACGGCCGTGCAGCAAGCGAGCAAGGTAGAGCAGGGCGAGGTGGCCGGCGTGCGCCAAGTGGCGGTCAGCGCGTCCGGCGCGACAGGCGCGGTCACCGGCGCGGCGGCGGGCGGGATCGCCGGGTCGCAGGCGCCGGTCGGCGGCGTGGGCACGGCCTTGACCGCGCTGGGCGGCTCCCTGGTCGGCGGCCTGATCGGCAGCGGCGTGGAGCGCGCGACCGGGGACACCATCGCCTATGAGTACGTGGTCCGCAAAGCCAACGGCGAGCTGATCTCCGTGACGCAGAAGGACGCGGTGCCCCTCGTGCTCGGGCAGAAGGTGCTGGTCATCGCCGGCAGCCAGGCGCGGATCGTGCCGGACTACACCGTCCCTGCCACGCCGCCGCCGCCAACGCCGGCGCCCACCGCGGCCGCGCCGACCTCCTAGCCCGCCACACCCTGGCTCGACCGGGTTGGCTGACCAGACGGCGGGGCCGCCTCGCACACCATTCCCTGCACCAGTCCGGCCAAGCTTGTCCGGCACAGGGCCTGCTGCATTGCCTCCTCGGCGGCGACGAAGGCGCCGCGCAGCACCGCATGCACCTCGCGCCCCACCGGGCAAGCCTGGTCGGGCGAGGCATGCAGCGGCAACAGCGGCTTGGCGCAACCGGGGTTCATCGCGCGCCACACGTCGCCGAGCGAGATGTCCTGCGGCGGCCGGGCCAGCTCGGCGCCGCCGGGTCCCCGACGCACCCGGATCAGCCCGGCGCGCGCAAGTTGCCCGGTGATGCGGCGCACCACCACCGGGTTGGTGTTCACGCTGCGTGCCAGCAGCTGGCTCGTGGCTTTCCCCTCCGCCCGGTTGCTCGCCAGCAGCAGCAGGATGTGGATGGCGACGGCAAAGCGCGTAGCGACCATGAACACCCAAAGCGCGATACCCGCCCCGGTTTCGGGCGGCCGGCCCCGTGCCCGCTTTTCGCCGGCATCGGGACCTGGTACAAACCGTGAATGAGCGTGTTGATCGAGGTCGCCGAGCCCTCGCTGCCCGAGCGGTCCCTCGCCATCCGGCGCGCCGCCGCCCTCTGTGCCTACGGCTCGGCTGGTCGCCGGTGCACGAGGTGCCGCTGCCGAACCATCGCCGGGCCGATATCCTGGCCTTGCGCGGCGACGGCGGCTTCGCCTGCATCGAAGTGAAATCGGGCCTGCGCGACTTCCTGACCGACGCGAAATGGCCGGAGTACCGCGACTTTGCCGACGCGCTCTACTTCGCAGTGGACGACGCCTTCCCGCTGGCGATCCTGCCGGACGACACCGGCCTGATCGTCGCCTGCGGGAGGGACGCCGAGATCGTCCGCGACGCCCCGGCCCACCCGCTCGCCCCGGCACGCCGCCGTGCGCTGCTGCACCGCTTCGCAAGCCTCGCCGCCCAGCGCCTAGCCTGGGCGCAGGACCCGGACGGGGTGGCGGGCCTGCGGTCCGCGCTCAGGGTGGAGTAGGCCCCGGGCGAGACTGAGCAGGGCTACCAGCGGCCGTAACCCTCGCCGTAGCCATGGCCATGGTGCCAACGGCGGCGCTCCTCGTGCCGGCGCCAGGCCTCGAACCGCTCGCGGCGGATCCATTCACGGCGGCGCCAGTCGTCGTAGTACTGGACGGACTGCACATGGGCCGGCGCTTCGAGCACCGGGATCGGGCCGGCCATCGGCGCCGCATGGGCACCGCTCGTCACGGCTGCACCGGCCAGGACAGTCAGGGCCAGGACATTCAGGGAAAGCAGGATCTTGCGCATGTCAGAGGGCCTCCTTCACGACCCACGACGATAGAAGCCCCCAAACCCGGCGGCTTCAGGCCGCCCGTGCGGCAGAATCTTGGCGGAGGAACACGCGCGCGAAGACGTGATCCACATGGCGTAGATGCCGGTCGGCCTGCATGGCCTCGTCGAGGGCCGCCGCGGGCACGCGGCCCGCCACCTCCGGGTCGCGTTCGAGATGGGCGCGGAAGCCCTGGGCGCCGGGCTGGCCGAGCGTGGACCAGGTTGCCATCGCGCTGCGCTGCACGATGCGGTACGCGTCCTCGCGCAGGATGCCGGCGCGGGTCAGGGCCAGCAGCACTTCGCCGCTGTGCACGACGCCGCCGAGGCTCTCCAGGTTGGCCGCCATCTGCGCGGGATAGACCGTCAGCTTGTCCATCATGCCGGCCAGGCGGACGAGGGCGAAGTCGAGCGTCACGGTCGCGTCCGGCCCAATGGCGCGCTCCACGCTAGAGTGGCTGATGTCGCGCTCATGCCATAGCGCCACGTTCTCCAGCGCCGGCACCACGGCGGCGCGGACGATGCGGGCGAGCCCGGTCAGGTTCTCGCTCAGCACGGGGTTGCGCTTGTGCGGCATGGCGCTGCTGCCTTTCTGGCCGTCGTGGAAGAACTCCTCGGCCTCGCGCACCTCGCTGCGCTGCAGGTGGCGGACCTCGGTGGCCAGGCGCTCGATGCCGCTGGCGATCACGCCCAAAGTGCAGAAGAACGCGGCATGGCGGTCGCGCGGGATGATCTGGGTGGAGACGGTCTCCGGCTGCAGGCCGAGCCGGGCGGCGACGAAGGCCTCGATGGCCGGGTCGAGATGGGCGTAGGTGCCGACGGCGCCGCTGATGGCGCAGACCGCGATCTCGGCCCGCGCCTGCAGCAGGCGGGCGCGGTTGCGGGCGAACTCGGCGTAATGCCCGGCCAGCTTGAGGCCGAAGCTGGTGGGCTCCGCGTGGATGCCGTGGCTGCGGCCGATGGTCAGCGTGTATTTGTGCTCGTGCGCCCGGCGCTTGAGGGCGGCCAGGACCAGGTCGAGGTCGGCCAGCAGCAGGTCGGCCGACTGGGTCATCTGCACCGAGAGGCAGGTGTCCAGCACGTCGCTGCTGGTCATGCCCTGGTGCACGAAGCGGCTGTCGGGACCGATGCCTTCGGCGAGCCAGGTGAGGAAGGCGATGACGTCGTGCCGGGTCTCGCGCTCGATCTCGTCGATGCGGTCGAGGTCGGCCTGGCTGATATGCGCGACCCGGGCGTCGCCGCGTTCGCGGATGGTGCGGGCGGCGGTCTCCGGGATGGTGCCTTGCCGGGCCATGGCTTCGGCGGCCAGCGCCTCGATCTCGAACCAGATGCGGAAGCGGTTCTCGGGCGCCCAAATGGCGGACATCTCGGGGCGGGCATAGCGGGGAACCATCGGGCCGTGATCCTCTTTGAGCCGTGTATTCGCAGCTACGCCCGCCATCCAGGGTATGCAAGACCGCGGGGGACTCTCTGACCATCGATCCAAGCCTATGGTCCCAGTTGATCGCGCTCACCCAGGTCCTGTTGATCGACCTCGTGCTGGCCGGGGACAACGCCATCGTGGTCGGCCTGGCCGTGGCGGGCCTGCCGCCGCCGCAGCGGTCGCGCGCCATCCTCGTCGGCATTGCGGTGGCGACCCTGCTGCGCATCGGATTTGCTCTGATCACGCTGCAGCTGCTGGCCATCGTGGGGCTGCTGTTCGCCGGGGGGCTGCTGCTGCTTTGGGTGTGCTGGCGGATGTACCGGGAGCTGCGGCCCTCGGCGCGGACCCGGCGGGACACCGCGGCGGGCCTGGCGCCCGTCAAAACCATGCGGCAGGCGATGATGCAGATCGTTCTCGCCGACGTTTCCATGAGCCTCGACAACGTGCTGGCGGTGGCCGGCGCCGCGCGGGAGCATCCCTGGGTGCTGGTCGTCGGCCTGACGATCTCCGTCGTCCTGATGGGCGCCGCCGCCGCGGTGATCGCCCGCTTGCTGGAGCGGTACCGCTGGCTGGCCTGGGTGGGACTGGCGGTGGTGCTTTACGTCGCGCTCAAGCTGATATGGGAGGGCGGGCACGACATCATGGCTGCGGTGATTTAAGGCGACGCCTTGCTGGCGGATGCGCGAACGAGCAGATGCTGCTTCTTGCCGACCGACAGCTTGACGGCGCCGTCGCGGAGGTCCGCCAGCCAGATCGGCAGGCCTTCATGCGTCACAATCACGTCGTTGACCCGGACGCCGCGATTGCGGACCAGGCGGCGCCCTTCGCCGTTGCTCGCGGTCAGGCCGGCTTCCGTCAGCAGTTCGATCAGCGGCAGGCCGGCTTCCAGCCGGGCGGCGTCCACCACATGCGAGGGCAGCGTCGCCGCTGCCGCCCCGTCCTCAAACGCGCTCCGCGCCGTCTCTGCCGCCGCCGCCGCCGCCGCCTGCCCATGCGCGAGCGCCGTCGCCGCGGTGGCGAGCTGCTTCTTGGCTTCGTTGATCTCGGCCCCGGGCAAAGCCTCCAGCCGGGCGATCTCGTCCAGCGCCAAATCCGTGAACAGGCGCAGGAAGCGGCCCACGTCCGCATCCTCCGTGTTGCGCCAGAACTGCCAGTAGTCGTACGCCGACAGGCGGTCCGCCGCGAGCCAGACCGCGCCCCGCGCCGTCTTGCCCATCTTGGCGCCGCTCGCGGTGGTGATCAGCGGCGTCGTCAGCCCGAAAGCCTGCTTGCCGTCCGTCCGCCGGATCAACTCCACGCCCGAGACGATGTTGCCCCACTGGTCCGAGCCGCCCATCTGCAGCAGCACGCCCTGGCGGCGGCAGAGCTCGCGGAAGTCGTAGCTTTGCAGGATCATGTAGTTGAACTCGAGGAAGGTCAGCGGCTGCTCGCGGTCGAGCCGCAGGCGCACGCTGTCGAACGTCAGCATGCGGCCGATGGTGAAATGGGTGCCGACGTCACGCAGCAGCGCGATCCAGCCCAGCCCGTCGAGCCAGTCGGCGTTGTTGACCATGACGGCGTCGGCCGCGCCCTCGCCGAAGCGCACGAAGGGCGCGATGCAGCGCTGGATGCCCTGCATGTTGGCCCCGATCTGGGCGTCATCCAGCATCTGCCGTGCCTCGTCCTTGCCGGACGGGTCGCCGATGCGGGTGGTGCCGCCGCCCATCAGGGCCACGGGACGGTGGCCGTGCCGCTGCAACAGCCGCAACAGCATGATCTGCACCAGGTTGCCCACGTGCAGGCTGTCGGCCGTGCAGTCGAACCCGATATAGCCGGCGACCGGCCCGGCCCGCAGCGCGGCGTCGAGCGCCGCCTCGTCGGTGCACTGGAACACGAAACCGCGCTGGGCGGCCTCCTGCAGGAAGGGGCTGGCGGGCATGGTTGCGTCCTCGCGCATCGGTCTGGGTTGACCCGGCCCGGCTAGCACCGCTTTGCTGCGGGCACAAATGACCGCGCCCTCGCAACAGCCCAGGATCGTTCCGCGCAACCGCCAGGAGCAGATCCGCCGCGTCGGTCTCAAAACGCCGTGGTGGCGGGATGTGTATCACCGCACCCTCACCCTGCGCTGGTGGTGGTTCCTGCTGGCGGGCAGCGGACTCTATCTGGTGGTCAACGCCCTGTTCGCGGGATTGTATCTGCTGCAGCCCGGCAGCATCCAGAATGCCCGGCCGGGCTCGTTCACCGACGCCTTCTTCTTCAGCGTCCAGTGCATCAGCACGATCGGTTTCGGCCATATGGTGCCTGCGACGTTCTATGCGAACGTGTTGTCGACCTTGGAGGCGATTGTCAGCCTCGTGATCGTAGCCCTGGCCACCGGGTCGGTGTTCGCCCGTATCAGCCGGCCCACGGCGCGGGTGATGTTCGCCGAACATGCGGTCGTTACCACGCATGACGGCGTGCCCACGCTCATGTTCAGGCTGGGCAATGAGCGCATCAGCCAGATACTGGAGGCGACCGTGGCGGTCACGCTCCTGCGCTCCGAGCGGACAGTGGAGGGCGTGGAGTTCCGCCGCTTCCACAACCTGGCGCTGGCGCGCAGCCACACGCCCGTGTTCGCGATGACGTTCAGCGTGATGCACACGATCGACGAGGCCAGTCCATTGGCGGGCGTGACCGAGGCCACCATGGACGAGAGCGACGCGGAGTTCCTGATCACCGTGACCGGGCTCGAGGAGACGACCTCGCAGACCGTGCACGCCAGGCATTCCTACCGGCCGGCGGAACTCCTGTGGGGCCATCGGTTCGCCGACATCTTCACCTTCGACGGCGAGGGGCGGCGTGCGATCGACTACGGCCGGTTCCACGACACGGAACCGGCCGCTGGTTGATCAGTCGGCGGCGAGCGCCAAGGCCTTACGCGCCATGATCTTGCCGACATGGTCCTCGATGGCCACCCCGACCTCGTCGGCGTGGCTGGCGAACACGTGGTCGGCGCCGGCGTAGACGCGATAGTCGACCTGCACGTTCTTCTGCGTGTTCAGCTTGTCCACCAGCTTGCGCACGGCGGGCTCGGGCACTAGCTCGTCATTGTCGCCGTGCAGCAGCAGGCCGCCGCAGGGGCAGGGCGCGAGGAAGCCGAAATCGTAGTGGTTGGCCGGCGGAGCCACGCTGACCCAGCCGGAGATCTCGGGACGCCGCATCAGCAGCTGCATGCCGACGAAGGCGCCGAACGAATAGCCGCTGATCCAGAGCCCGCCGGAATTGGGACTGACCATCTGCATCCAGTCGAGCGCCGCGGCGGCGTCGCTGATCTCGCCGAAGCCGCCATCGTACTTGCCCTGGCTGCGCCCGACACCCCGGAAATTGAAGCGCATGACGGAAAAGCCGAGCTTCTGGAACGACTGGTACATCGTGTAGGCGATGCGGTTGTTCATCGTCCCGCCGTGCATCGGATGCGGGTGCAGGATCAGCGCGAGCGGCGCGCCGGCCTCCTTCGAATGGTTGTAGCGTCCCTCAAGTCGGCCGTCGGGGCCGGCGAACATCACCTCAGGCATGGCATTCCAATCCGTTGCTGACCGCGACAGACTGGGTCTGGCGGGCTCTCATGTATGATGTGGCCCGCGCCTGGGGTTGAATTGACCCCAGTCCACAAACCAGCTTAGCTGCGCAAGTCGGTATGTCGGTCCCGTTGACAGAGCATGTCGGCGCCCAAACATCCGTGGTCACCGACGGCTAGGCGCTACAAGCCGCTGGCGAGGAAGAATATAGGCAGACGGGCTGCCGATTCATAATGGAATTGTCGCATGGCATTCATGTTTCTGCGTGAGGCCATCCTGGCCTACCGCGAGCGCGACCCGGCCGCCCGGTCCTCGGCCGAGGTCCTGCTCTGTTATCCCGGCCTGCACGCCGTGCTCTGGCACCGTGCCGCGCACGGGATGTGGCGCCGCGGCCTGCGCCTGCCGGCGCGGATCACCGCCCATCTCGGCCGCTTCCTCACCGGCATCGAAATCCACCCCGCCGCGCGCATCGGCCGCCGCCTGATCATCGACCACGGCATGGGCGTCGTGATCGGTGAGACGGCGGAGATCGGCGACGACGTCTACCTCTACCATCAGGTCACCCTCGGCGGCACCAGCAGCCAGCGCGGCAAGCGGCACCCCACCATCGGCAACGGCGTCATCGTGGGCGCCGGGGCCAAGATCCTCGGCGGCATCACCGTGGGCGCCGGGGCCCGGGTGGGCGCCAACGCCGTCGTGGTGCAGCCTGTCTCGCCGGGCGAGACGGTGGTCGGCATCCCGGCCCGGCCGATCGAGCGCGACCCCTTGAAGCAGGCAGTCAAGCTGCCGTCCTTCGTCGCCTATGGCACCCCCTGCGAGGGCACGATGGACCCCCTCGTTTGCGCGATCGAGACGCTTCGGGCCGAACTGCTGAGCCTGGAGATGCGGGTGGCGGAGATGCAGCGCTCGCCCGCCGCCGAGTAGCGGTGCCCTATCTGGACGCCAACGCCACCGAGCCGTTGCGGCCGGAGGCGCGGGCGGCGGTGCTGGCCGCGCTCGACCTGGTGGGCAACCCTTCCAGCGTGCATGGCCTCGGGCGCGCCGCCCGTCGCGTGCTGGAAGATAGCCGGGCGGCCGTCGCGGCCGCCTTCGGCGCGCTGCCGGAGGGCGTGGTGTTCACCTCCGGCGGCACCGAGGCCAATGCGCACGCGGTGGCGGCGCTGGGCGGCGGCCGCCGGGTGATCGTCGGCGCCACCGAGCATGACGCCGTGCGCGCGGCGGCGCCCGGCGCCCTGGTATGGCGGGTCGGCGCGGACGGGGTCGCCGATCTCGCCGCGCTTGGGGCGTTGCTGGCCGATGGCCCGGCGCTGGTCTGCCTCATGTTCGCCAATAACGAAACGGGAACCCTGCAGCCGGTGATGGAGGCGGCCGCCCTATGCCGGCGGCATGGCGCGCTGCTGCATGTCGATGCCGTGCAGGCGGCCGGGCGAATTCCGGTGGACCTGGCGGCGCTGGGGGCGCACAGCCTGGCGGTGTCGTCGCACAAGCTCGGCGGGCCCAAGGGGGCGGGGGCGTTGCTGCTGGCGGCCGGGCAGGAGCTCGGCCCCCTGATCGCCGGCGGCGGGCAGGAGCGCGGGCGCCGGGGGGGCACGCCGGCGCTGCCGGCCATCGCCGGGCTCGCCGCCGCCGCCGCCGCGGCCCCGGCCGACCTCCTCGCGATGCGGGAGGCGGTCGAGCGGCTGGCGCTGGCCTGCGGCGCCGTCGTGCTAGGGGGCGTGCATCGCCTGCCGAACACGGCCTGCCTCGGGCTGCCCGGCGTGCGGGCGGACACCCAAGTGATCGCGCTCGACCTGGCCGGTGTCCAGGTCTCCGCGGGCGCCGCCTGCAGCAGCGGCAAGGTGGCGCGCAGCCACGTGCTGGACGCCATGGGGTTGGGCGCGCTCGCCGGCGAGGCCATCCGGGTCAGCCTGCCCTGGAACGCGGCATGGGACGACGTCCACGCCTTCGCCGCCGCCTACGCCGCCATGGCCGCCCGCCTGGGCAAGCGCGCGGCCTGATCCCATATGCCGGCCATGCGCTCGAACCACCCCGTCTATTTGGACAACCAGGCGACCACGCCGTGCGACCAGCGGGTGCTGGCCGCCATGCTGCCCTGGTTCACCGAGCGCTTCGGCAACCCGCACAGCGCCGAGCACGCCATGGGCCGCGAGGCGGAGGACGCCGTGAAGACCGCCCGGGTGGCGGTGGCAGCGCTGATCGGCGCCGACCGGCGGGAGATCGTGCTGACCTCGGGCGCGACCGAGAGCAACAACATCGCCATCAAGGGGGCAGCCCGGCATGCGCGGGCAATGGGCGACGCCCGGCTTCGGGTCATCACGGCGAACACCGAGCATAAATGCGTGCTGGAGAGTGTGGCCGACCTCGCGGACGAGGGTTTCGAGCCGGTGGTGCTGCCGGTCGAGCGCGACGGCCGGCTGGACCCGGCGCGGCTGCAGGCGGCCCTGGCCACGCCCACCTTGCTGGTGAGCGTCATGGCCGTGAACAACGAAACCGGCGTGGTGCAGGACATCGCGGCGCTGGCCGGGCTGGCGCATGCGGCAGGCGCGCTGTTCCACACCGACGCCGCCCAGGCCGCGGGCAAGATCCCGCTCGACGTGCAGGCGCAAGGCATCGACCTGCTCAGCATCAGCGGCCACAAGATCTACGGACCGAAGGGCGTGGGCGCGCTCTATGTCCGCCGCCGCCCGCGGGTGCGCCTGGCGCCGCTGTTCTCGGGCGGCGGGCAGGAACGCGGCCTGCGCGCCGGCACCCTGCCGACGCCGCTGGTGGTGGGGTTGGGCGAGGCCTGCCGGATCGCGCAGGCCGAGATGGAGCAGGACAATGCGCGCATCGCGGCTCTCCGCGACCGCCTGCTGGCGCGGCTGCGCCCGCCAGTGGCCCTCAACGGCTCGCGCGAGCACCGCATCCCCGGCAACCTCAACCTCACCTTCCCCGCCCCGGCGCTCGACATGATGCGGGCCGCCCCCGCGCTGTGTGTCTCGACCGGCTCGGCGTGCAGCTCGGCGGCCATCGAGCCAAGCTATGTGCTGCGGGCCTTGGGCCTCGACGATGCAGCCGCGGCACGCACCTTGCGTCTTGGCCTGGGACGCTTTACCAGCGCCGCCGACGTGGATTTTGCCGCCGAGGCGCTGTCCGCCGCCGCCCTGATCGGAGCCGAGGCCTAGATGCCCAAGATGACCTTCGTCGAGAAGAACGGCGCGCCCCGCGAGGTCGATGCGCCGCTGGGCTTGTCGGTGCTCGAGATCGCGCACAAGCATGGCGTGGACATCGAGGGCGCCTGCGAGGGCTCGCTGGCCTGTTCGACCTGCCACGTGATCGTGGAGCCGGCCTGGTTCGCCCAGCTGGCCAAGCCGACCGAGGACGAGGAAGACATGCTCGACCTGGCGTTCGGGCTGGAGCAGACGAGCCGGCTGGGCTGCCAGATCGTCATGACTGCCGCGCTCGACGGGCTGGTCGTGCGGCTGCCTGCCAGCACGCGCAACGCCCAGGGCTGAGAACGGCCCCATGCGGATCGTCGCCGCGATGTCCGGCGGCGTGGACAGCAGCGTGGTGGCCGGGCTGCTGGCCGAGGCCGGGCATGAGGTTATCGGCGTCACGCTCCAGCTGTACGACCATGGCGCGGCCAGCGGACGCGGCCGGGCCTGCTGCGCCGGGCGGGATATCGGGGATGCGCGCGACGTCGCCGACCGGCTCGGTATCCCGCATTACGTGATCGACGCCGAGGCGCGGTTCCGCGCGGCGGTGATCCAGGATTTCGCGGACAGCTACGCGGCCGGGCAGACACCGGTGCCGTGCGTGCGCTGCAACCAGAGCGTCAAGTTCACCGACCTGCTCGGCCTCGCGCGCGACCTGGGCGCGGCGGCGATGGCGACCGGGCATTACGTCCGCCGGGTCGATGGCCCGGCCGGGCCCGAGCTGCACCGTGCGGCGGACCCCGACCGGGACCAGAGCTGGTTCCTGTTCGCCACCACGCCGGACCAGCTCGCCTTCACGCGCTTCCCGCTCGGCGACATGCCGGACAAGGCCGCGGTGCGCGCCCATGCGGCGCGGATGGGCCTGCAGGTCGCGGCCAAGCCGGACAGCCAGGACATCTGCTTTGTGCCGCAGGGCCGCTATTCCGACCTGGTCGGGCGACTGCGCCCGGACGCTGCCGCGCCGGGCGAGATCGTGTCCCGCGATGGCGCCGTGCTGGGGCGGCATGCGGGGGTGGCCGGCTACACGGTGGGGCAGGGCAAGGGTCTCGGCCCGGCCAGCTTCGTGGAGGGGGCGCGGCAGGCGGTGCTGGAGGTGGACGCGGCCCGGCGGCGGATCGTGGTGGGGCCGCGCGGCGCCGGCGCCTTGACCCTTCGGCTGCGGGAGATGAATTGGCTCGCCGGCGCGCCCGGCGCGGCCCTGCGCTGCGAGGTGAAGCTGCGCGCCCGCGAGGCGCCGCACCCCGCCACGGTGCGCGCGACGGCAGAAGGCGCCGAGGTGGCGCTGGATACGCCCGCCCTGGCGGCGCCGGGCCAGGCGTGCGTGATGTATCGCGGCAGCCGGGTGCTTGGCGGCGGCTTCATCGTCGGGCAGTAATACGCCCCAAAACCGGGGAGCCGCCCATGCGCCAGAGCACCGACCGCATCCTGACCACCCATGTCGGCAGCCTGCCGCGGCCCAAGGACGTGTCCGACATGCTGTTCGGCCGGGAGGGTGGCGCCGAAGTGGACGAGGCCGCGTTCACCGCGGCGGTGGCGCGGGCGGTGACGGACGTGGTGGCCCGGCAAAAAGCGGCCGGCGTGGACATCCCCAGCGACGGGGAGATGAGCAAGATCAGCTATGCCACCTACATCTCCGAGCGCCTGACCGGGTTCGAGGGCGACAGCCCGCGCCGGGTGCCGGCCGACCTTGCCGCCATCCCGGCCTACGCCGAGCGGCTGGCCCGCGCGGGCGGCACGCCCGCCTATAAGCGCCCGCGCTGCACCGGCCCCATCGCGGTGCGAACGATGCAGCCGCTGGAGGACGACCTGGCCCGGTTCGGATCGGCCCTCGCCGCCGCGGGCTATCGCGAGGGGTTCATGAACGCGGCCGCCCCCGGCGTGATCGCGCTGTTCCAGCCCAACGAGTTCTACCGCACGCAGGACGCGTATCTGCAGGCCCTGGCCGCCGCCATGGCGCCGGAGTTCCGGCGCATTGCGGAGGCCGGGCTGGTTTTGCAGGTGGACAGCCCGGATTTGGCGCTCGGCCGCCACACCATGTACCCGGACCTGGACGAGGACGGCTTCGTCCATGCCGTCGGCGCCCATGTGGCGGCCCTGAACGCGGCGCTGGCCGGCATTCCGAAGGATCGCGTCCGGCTGCATCTGTGCTGGGGCAACTACGAGGGCCCGCACACCTGCGACATCCCCTTGCAGCGCATCCTGCCCACGGTGCTGACCATCAATGCCGGCGCCCTGTCGTTCGAGGGAGCCAACCCCCGCCACGCGCATGAATGGGCTGTGTTCGAGCAGCCCGGCTTGCCGGAGGACCTGTTGCTGATCCCCGGGGTGCTGGACAGCACGACGAACTTCGTCGAGCACCCGGACCTGGTCGCCGAGCGGATCGTGCGCTTCGCCGGGGTGGTGGGGCGCGAGCGGGTGATCGCCGGATCGGATTGCGGCTTCTCGACCTTCGCCGGGTTCGGCACGGTGTACCCGGATATCGTTTGGATGAAGCTCGAGAGCCTGGCGGAGGGCGCCCGGCGCGCGAGCGCGAAACTTTGGCGCCGCCCCGCCTGATTGACTACATCAGGGGCGTGGGGCATATCCCCCGCCCCGGACGGATGGCAGCGTAGCTCAGCGGTAGAGCAGGGGAATCATAATCCCTTGGTCGGCGGTTCAAATCCGTCCGCTGCTACCATCGGTGCTCCGGAGGCCTTTAGGTGCGGAAGTAAGGCTCTACCGGGCCTTGTAGCTTCATCGTCATCGGGCGGCCCTTGCGGTCCATGGTGGTGCCGACCGTCAGCCGCACCCAGCCCTCGCTGACGCAATACTCGTGCACGTTCGTTTTCTCCACGCCCTTGAAGCGAATGCCGATGCCGCGCTCGAGGAGGGCCGCGTCGTGGTGCGGGCTGTCCGGGTCGGCGGAAAGGCGGTCGGGCGGCACGTCGGTCATGGCAGTATCCTCACGCTGGCGCTTGCCCATCCCACACCTCGGCGAGCGTGTCACGGCCTGTGCGACGGCCTGTGCGACGGCCTGTGCGACGGCCTGTGCGACTCGGGGGCGAAGCTGGTAAGGCATCAAGCATGCGGCCGGATTTCGAGCGGGAACGCGCCCATGGCGGACGGGTGGCGGGGGTGGACGAGGTCGGGCGCGGCCCGCTCGCCGGGCCCGTGGTGGCCGTGGCCGTCGTGTTCCCGGGCGGCGTGCCGCCGAGTCTCGAGCCCCTGCTGGACGACTCCAAGAAGCTGACCGCGGCGGCGCGGGATGCGGCGCTGCTGGCTCTGGAGGCGTGCGGCGTGGTCGAGATCGCCGTGGGTGCCGCCTCCGTCGCCGAAATCCTGCGGCTGAACATCCTGCATGCCTCGATGCTCGCCATGCGGCGCGCGGTCCTGCGCCTGCGACACCCCCCGGACCTGGCGCTGGTGGACGGCAACCGCGCGCCTGCCCTGCCCTGCCCGGTGCAGTGCTGCATCGGCGGGGACGCCCTCTCGCTTTCGATCGCCGCTGCCTCGATTGTGGCCAAGGTGGTGCGGGACCGTGCGATGGCGCGGCTTGCCCGGCGCTATCCGGCCTATGGCTGGCACGAGAATGCGGGCTACGGCACGGCGGCCCATCGGGCGGCGCTGCATCGGCACGGCCCCTGCCCGCACCACCGCGCCGCCTTCGGCACCGTGCGCCTGCTGGGGATGGAAGCGGCGGATTGACGCGGCTTCCGGTGGTTCGTCACCATGCGCCCGCGATCCAAGCGGGGCATGGTGGAAGTCATACGTGAGTTGCCGTTGGACCAGGTGCTGCTGGGCGACTGCATTCCCCTGATGGGGATGCTGCCCCCGGCCTCGGTCCACTGCATCTTTGCCGACCCGCCCTACAACCTGCAGCTCCGCGGCGAGCTGCGGCGGCCCGACGACAGCTTGGTGGACGGCGTGGACGAGGATTGGGACCGGTTCGCGGATTTCCCCTCCTACGACGCCTTCACGCGCGAATGGCTGACCGAGTGCCGCCGCCTGCTCCGCAAGGACGGCACGATCTGGGTCATCGGCGCCTATCACAACATCTTCCGCATCGGCGCCATCTTGCAGGACCTGGGTTTCTGGATCCTTAACGACGTGGTGTGGCGCAAGTCGAACCCCATGCCGAACTTCCGCGGGCGCCGGTTCACCAACGCGCACGAGACGCTGATCTGGGCCGCCCGCGGGCGGGATAGCCGATATCGCTTCAACTACCAGGCCATGAAGGCGCTGAACGACGACGTCCAGATGCGGAGCGACTGGATCATCCCGCTCTGCACCGGGGCCGAGCGGCTGAAGAACCAGCACGGCCTGAAACTGCATCCCACCCAGAAGCCCGAGGCCCTGCTGCACCGCGTGCTGCTGGCGAGCACGTCCCCGGGCGACATCGTGCTGGACCCGTTCCTCGGCACCGGCACCACGGCGGCGGTCGCCAAGCACCTGCACCGGCACTTCATCGGGATCGAGCGCCATCCCGCCTATGCCGAAGCTGCCATCGGTCGGTTGCGCCAGCAGCGCCCGGCCCCGTCAGGCTCGGCGGCCAGCACGCCAACCAAGCGGGACGCCGTGCGGATCCCGTTCGGCAACCTCGTGGAACGAGGTCTGGTGCCGCCAGGCACCGAGTTGGTGGATCGGCAGCGCCGGGTTCGCGCGATGGTCGCCGCGGACGGGACGCTGACCGCGGGCAGGCTGCGTGGTTCCATCCATCAGGTCGGGGCGGCGGTGCAGAACATCCCAAGCTGCAACGGCTGGACGTTTTGGCACATGGAGAGCGAGGGGGGGCTGGTCCTGCTTGACACGATCCGCGCCGCCGCGACGACGGACCGCTAGGCGTCCTCCCGCTAGCCGGATGCCAGCGGGAGAGTCGCAGAGCCTTAGCGCGATGCCGGCGGGCGGCGCAGATTGCCCATCGAGTTCTCGGGGATAGCCATGGAGCCGGTGTCCGGGGTGTTGGGAGCTGCACGGAGCGACCCACCCCTGCCGGCTGGCGCGGCCATGCTGCCGGTATCCGCGCTCGGGGCCATGGCGCCCGGGCGCGTGGTGCTAAGATTGCCGGCCGGGACCGGCGCCGGGAACGCCATGCTCCCAGTGTCTTGCGCGACCGGACGAGGCGGCGGCGCGCATGCCGCCAGGCCAAGAACCGCCGCGACCGCGACCCCCTTAACAACGAATGTCATCTCAATTTCCTCCGAGTGGTGACTTGTGCAACCGACACTGCCCGGAGTCGCGGGGCCGCGCTAGGGTGAAGTTGCCGCGGCGCCGCGGCCTCGTCTAAGCGGCCATCTCCGGCTGCTGCTCGTCCTGGCGCGCCGCCGCCAAGCAGGCGTCCACCGCGTCCCGCAGCGAGGCGACGTAGAGGTCGGCGCCGACGGCCGCCTTGATGCGCTCGTCGCTCAACAGCGCCGGGTCGCCCTGCCAAAGCCCGACCATGGCCGTCGCCCCCGGCGCGCGCTGGCGGACGCGGCGCATCAGGTAGCGCAGCGGCGACAAGCTGTTGCCGCCCTCGAGATAGGAGATGCAGACGAGCCGAACGCCGGTGACATCCAGCGAGGCGATCTGGCTACGCGAAACGGCCTCGTTGGAAACCACCCGCGCCCGCAGGCCTCGCTTGCCGAGGATTTGCGCCAGCATCGCCGAGGCCGCTTCATCCAGCGGGCCGCGGCCGGAGATGCAGAGCACGGCGGCTTCGCCGGTCCAGTCCGGGTCCAGGTCGTCGGGGACGCCGCCGTCCTTCTGGTCGGCAAGGTCCACCACCACGCCGCTGATCGCATCCAGGATTTCCCGCAACTGCTCCGGCGTCAGCACGCCCCGCAGCGAGTCGTTGGCCGCGAGCTGCAGGCCCTTGACGGCAACCTCGTCGTAGTAGGCCGAGAGCGGCAGGTCGCGCAGCAGCACCTCCGCCTGGTCCAGTGCCTCGTCGGAGTCGCCGGCCAGCATGCGCTGGTAGAAGCTTTCGGCCGGCGTCAGCGCCGGTTTGTCGCCGAGCAGCACGTCGATGAACTCCAGCCGCTTGACATGACGCCCCATGACCACCAGGCACAAGGTCAACGGCATCGACAGAATCAATCCCACGGGGCCCCATAGCCAGCCCCAGAAGATGGCCGCGATCACCACCGAGACGGGCGACAAGCCGGTGCTGTGGCCATAGATGAGCGGCTCCACCACCTGGCCCACCAGCGGCTCGATGATGAGGAACAGGGCGAAGGTGGCGATCACCATGGTCCAGCCGGGGTCGACGGCGGCGGCGAGCGCCAAGGGCAGGGCGGCGGCGACGAAGGCGCCGATATAAGGAACGAAGCGCATCAGCCCGGCGATGATGCCCCAAAGCACCGGGTTTGGCACGCCGATCACGAACAGCCCGGCCGCGATCACGCAGCCGAAGACGGTATTCAGCGCCAGTTGCGTCAGGAAATAGCGGCTGAGCCGTGCCGCCGCCTCGTCCATGGCGATCGTCGTGCGATGCAGGTCGTGCGAGCCGAACAGCCGGATCAGCCGGTCCCGCAAATCCTCCTTCTGCATCAGCATGAACACGGTGACGACGAAGACGATGCCGAATGTGGCCAAGGGCGGCAGCACGGGCCCCAGCAGCTTCTCCATCATCTCGAGCGGCGTCGGATCGGGCTGATGCACCTCGACCGGGATCGGGGCGGCCGGCGCAGCCTGCTGCGGCCCGGCCGGCTTCGGCGCGGAGGCGGCCGGGGCGGGCGGATCGATCTGCCGTCCCATGCTCCGGGTCAGGGCCGCGATCTGCTCGAGCGTGTAGCCGCGCACAATCGAGACCTTCTTCTGGATCGTGCTGGCATAACGCGGAAGCTCGTTGGCAAGCTGGGCCACCTGGGTCCCGATGACCCCGCCGATGGCCAGCACGATGCTGAGGGCGAACAGCACCGCGAGGATCACCCCCGGCACCCGCGGCAACCCGATCCGGCGCAGCAGGGCGGCCAAGGGCGCCAGCACGAAGGACAGCAGCACGGCAAGCGTGATCGGGATCAGCACGTCCCGGGCGAAGTAGAGGCCCGCGATCGCGACCACGGCGACGCACAGCGTCAGCAGCCCGGTCACACCCGGCACTTCGGCGGGAGCGACCGTGGTCTTCAGCCGCGGGGAGGTCAATGGGCTGGTGGCCATGCGGCGCTCGCTTCCATAGATTCAGGGTGCAACGCGCGAGGCAGGCATTCGCTCCGGTGCATCGTCGCCGGCGGCACGATGGATTAGACCGAATGGATGCAGTTCGACGCGATCGTGATCGGCGCCGGCGCCGCCGGGCTGTTCTGCGCCCTGACGGCCGGCGCGCGGGGCCGCCGCGTGCTGCTGCTCGACCATGCGGAGCAGGCAGGGGCCAAGATCCTGATCTCAGGCGGGGGCCGGTGCAACTTCACCAACCTGCACACCGACCCCGACCGGTTCATCTCGGCCAACCCGCGCTTTTCCGCCTCGGCGCTCAGCCGCTACACCGGGCAGGATTTCGTGGCCCTGGTGCAGAAGCACGGCATCCCGTTCCATCAGAAGACGCTCGGCCAGCTATTCTGCGACGGCTCGGCGCGCGCCATCGTCGCGATGCTGCTGGCCGAATGCGCCGCGTCCGGGGTGGAACTGCGGTTGGGCCGCCGCGTGACCGGGCTGTCGAAAGACGACGCTTTCCGGGTCGAGACCGACCGGGGCCGCTTCGCCGCGCCCTGCCTGGTGCTGGCGACCGGCGGCCTTTCAATCCCCAAGATGGGCGCCACCGGCTTCACCTACGATGCCGCCCGGCGGTTCGGGCTGGCCTTGACCGCCACCCGCCCCGGCCTGGTGCCGCTGACCTTTACCGGGGAGGCGCTCGAGCTGATGCGGCCGTTGAGCGGCTTGGCGCTGCCGGTCCGTGCCGTCGCGGGCCGGCAGGGCTTCGAGGAAGCCATGCTGTTCACCCATCGCGGCCTCTCCGGCCCGGCGATTCTGCAGGCGTCCTCCTACTGGACGGAGGGCGCGCCGCTGCAAGTGGACCTGCTGCCACAGCGGGACGCAACCGCCTTCCTGCTCGAGCGCAAGCGCGCCCGCCCGCGGGCCGAGGCGCAGACGGTGCTGGGCGAGGTGATGCCGCAGCGGCTCGCGGGCGCGCTGGCGGCACTCCTAGGCGGGGCGCCGATGGCCGAGCAGCCGGACCGGGCGCTGCGGCGGCTGGCCGGGCAACTGAACGGATGGCGGCTCAGCCCGGCGGGCTCGGAGGGGTATGCCAAGGCCGAGGTGACGCTGGGTGGGGTCGATACGCGCGGCTTATCGTCCCAAACCATGGCGGCCCGCGACGTGCCGGGCTTGTTCGTGATCGGCGAGGCGGTGGACGTCACCGGCTGGCTGGGCGGGTATAACTTCCAGTGGGCCTGGTCGAGCGGGTGGTGCGCCGGGCAGGCGATCTGACAGGGTCAGATGGCGCCTGCCGGGCAGGCGATCTGACGGGGTCAGATGGCGCCTTTGCTCCTCAGTTCTGCGATCTCCGGGTCGCCGTAGCCGAGGCCCCGGAGCACGGTTTCGGTGTGTTCTCCTCGCTCGGGGGTGGCCGTGCGGATCGCCTTCGACACGCCGGACAGGGTGATCGGCGAGGCCACCAGTTCCGTGCGGCCCAGCCGCTTGTGCTCGACCGGCGTTGCCATGCCCAGGTGTTTGATCTGGGGGTCGGCGAACACCTGGTCGATGCTGTAGATGGGACCGCAGGGGATGCCGGCGCCCTCGAACAGCTCGATCCAATGCGCGGCTGGCTTGGTCTTGGTGACCTCCGAGATCGTCGCGTTGATGGCCTTGCGGTCGGCGCTGCGGCCCTTCTGCGTGTCCCAGCCCGGTTGCTTGGCCCATTCTGGATGGCCGATCGCGCCCGCGAAGCGCTCCCAGAGCCGGGCGGAGCTTGCGGCAATGTTGATGTGGCCGTCGGTCGTCGGGAACACGCCGGTGGGGATGCCGGTCGGGTGGTCATTGCCGGCCTGGCCCGCCACCTCGCCCTTCATCAGCCAGCGGGCGGCCTGGAAGTCCAGCATGAAGGTTTGCACCTCGAGCAGGCTGGTCTGCACCCAGCGGCCGAGCCCGGTGCGTTCGCGCTCGTACAGCGCCGTCATGATGCCGAAGGCCAGCAGGTTACCGGCGGTCAGGTCGGCGACGGGAATGCCGGCGCGCACCGGGCCTTGGCCAGGCAGGCCGGTGATGCTCATCAGCCCGCTCATGCCCTGCGCGATCTGGTCTACGCCGGCGCGGGCGCCGTACGGGCCGGTCTGGCCAAAGCCGCTGATGCTGCCGTAGACCAGGCGGGGGTTGACGGCGTGCACGTCGTTCCAGGCGATATTCAGGCGGTGCTTCACCGCGGCGCGCATGTTCTCCACGATCACGTCAGCTGTCTGCGCCAGCCGCATGAAGGCGGCGTGGCCCTCGGGCGATTTCAGGTTCAGCTGGATCATGCGCTTGTTGCGATGCAGGTTCTGGAAATCCGGCCCGTCGCGGTCGCCGCTGATCTCCTCGCCGCCGCTCTCGGGCGGCTCGATCCGGATCACGTCCGCGCCCCAGTCGGCCAGGTGGCGCACGCAGGTCGGGCCGGCGCGCGCGAGCGTCAGGTCGAGCACCACCAACCCGGCCAGCGGCAGCGCCGCGGCTTGGACGTCGGTCACGGCCTGTGTGTCTGGCACGGCCTGTGTGTCTGGCATGCTGGTCCCCGCGGTGCTGGCCCCAGGGCAAATCCTACACCGGCCGGCCCAGGTGGCAACCGCTGGGCCCCTCCCGAGGAGAGGGCCAGCGACCGGCTAGGCTGCCTCGACCGAAACAGCCTCGGGGCCCCGGCGGCCATCGGCCACCTGCATCTTGACGGTCTGGTTCGGCTCGAGCCCGCTCATGCCACCCCGGTTGAGCGCCGAGATATGGACGAAAACATCTTTCCCGCCGCCATCAGGCATGACGAAGCCGAAGCCCTTTTCCGCGTTGAACCACTTCACAGTCCCGCGCATCTCCACGGCGAGGCTCGCGTCTACCGGCGTGCGCGGCGCGGCGCGCGGGCGCTCGGCACCAAAGCTGCCGCCGGCGCCGCCATAGCCGCCGCCGGCGGGACCGCCACCATAGCCGCCGCCACCGCTTTGCTGCGGCGTGGCCGAGCTCTCGTCGATGCTCACCACTTCGGCAATTTGCGGGCCCTTCTGGCCCGGCGAGACCTGCACGCGCATGGCAGCGCCTGGCGACACCGTCTGGTGCCCGGCGCGGGATAGCACGCTGATATGCAGGAAGGCATCGCCGCCGCCGCCCTCGAGCTCCACGAAGCCGAAGCCCTTTTCGGCATTGAACCACTTGACGACTGCGCCGGTTTCCGGGCCGGCCGGGGCACCGAAACCGCGGGGCGCGCCAAAGCTGGATGGGCCCCGGTCACGGCCGGCCGGTACGAACGACTCCCGGGGGACATAAGGTTCGTCCCGGCCGCGCGACGGTGGGAAATCGTCGTTGCGGTCCCTCCCGCGGCTGCCACGGCGGGGGCTGTCGAAGGATCGGCGGTCTGGTGTGCGCATATCTGGTCTCAAACGGGGATGAACGAAACGAAACATAGTGCGCCGGCGGCGTGGTCCAACCACTTTTTCGCCGGTTCAGGACAGCTTAGCGGTTTTCGCCGCGG
>JAABUK010000238.1_pt1 | contig 126199 bp, 103 predicted proteins | sample 5559141 | NCBI WGS metagenome assembly JAABUK01 (sample SAMN10711869, study PRJNA513367) | rock metagenome | isolation source: Antarctica rocks | place: Antarctica: Victoria Land, Pudding Butte nord | collected 2016-01-03 | reverse complement strand
AGTAGTTTTATTTATTAAATTTATTAATATAACTTCTTAAATCTACTAATTAAATTAATTAATTAAATCTATTTATAATTATTCCTTATATTTATATAATCTATTTAATTCGATTCTCTAAATATATCTATTATTATATAATATTAAATTTATCTATACTAATATAAAACCCTCGTTATAAATCGTAATTTACCTAAATATTATCGCTTTATACGATAATTCTACCTAAAATACTATATATAATCGTAACTTCGCCCGTACCTAAAGTATACGCGTCCTTTCTAAGCGTTAGGATTTATAAAATCCTTTCGTTTTCTTATTAGTTTATTATTCTAACCGATTAAATAACGTATAATCGTTAATAAATTAAAAGCGACGCTCCAGCCCCCCTAATTATATAGTTTTTAAAGATTCTATTATTTTTTACTTAATAAATACTAGACCCCCCCTTTTCGAAAAGAATAAGTCCTATATAACTTAAGAGAAACGCCGATATTAAAAAGATTATTTCGAAAACTCTCGAGGAAAACGCTAGGTACCTATAAAATTATTATTAAAAATGATAAAAATAACTAGTTTTAGTACTTACTAATAGCTTATAATTATATATAGACGGATTATCGTAGGTATTAAAGAGTCGAAAGAGAAATCCGTTTAAAATCCGAGATACTATAATCTAGCGGAGTAGTAGGTAAATATAATTAAAGTAAGGGTTTTTACGATTAAAATATAATATAAAGGGCTTAATCTCTAAAAATTTATTAATAAATTATTAAAATTATTAATAATTTAACGATTTACCCCCTAATTAATATATCTTTCGGAACGGTAAAGTTAACTCAATTATACCGCGTTCTTTAAAGACTTTAATATAATAATACTCGATTTTTAAGACTTCGTTAAAGCGAAGAAAATATAAAAACGAGATTATATAGATAGTTTATATTATAATACGTTAATTATACCTACTTTAGATTTTTAGCCTATTCTTATCTTTCCTTATAAATTAAAGGACCTATATCTTTAGAATCGACTTATTATAAAAGTATAATTATTAAAAGAGAGGTTTAGTTATTACCCGTATATTTTATAAGATTTTACTAGATTATATCTAGAAAATATTAATAAAGTTATTATTTTATATAAGGAATTAAAGTAGTATTAACGTACCTTACGATATTAAAGACTTTTTATATATCGTGATACCTACTATAATAACGAGGGATTCCCGTTATAAGTATCGTCTTTCTCTCTACGAAAGAGCTCGGATCTTTATTTAAGGATATTACCGTAGTAATAACTAACTATAATATGTATTTTATAAGTGTAGGAAAAGCTCTAATTCTTCGCTTTACGAAGTTCCTTTAATTTCGAGCTTAGATTAGGCTTTTTATAGACTTTATATATCTAAAGAATAATAAATTCGGGGATTCGGGTATTAAGATTTTCGATCTCTTTATCGGTAAAGATATAGCGATAAAGGAAATCTTTAAATAAAGCGATCTACCTATATTCTATTATTATTACCGATAAAACTTAGCGAATTAACGTAGTAGAATACCCTCGATAATTATCCTGAGTTCTTTTTATATACGCGTTTTTCGAGGTATTTTTTATAGTATCCCTTATTACTTCGAATTCTACTTTATAGTCCTATATATCCTTTTTAATATCGAACGATTTAAGTTTAATAAGGTCTTCGTTATTAACGATCTAGTTAGATTAAGATTCTATAATCTAGCGGAAGGCGTTAGAAGCGATATTATTAACTATATCTATCGTTTTTAAATAAGATTAAGAGAGTATATAATAGATACGAACGATAAATAGTCTATATAGGCGGATAGGCGGAGGTATTTAGTTAATTATAATTTTCTAAAAGTATTTAGAGTTATCCTCGTTTCTTATAATTATTTATACTCTAATTATTATACTACTAGCCTCGAAAAAATAGAAGATTAATTAAAGACGATAATAAATTTAATCTACGATATTTACCTAATAATATTTCGTTAATAATATTATTTCTCTCTTAGATCGGCGATTTCTAGAGGAACGAAATATATTATTAATTTAGGCGGACGAATATTAAGCTACTAAAGAGAGAACCTCTAAAGAAATCGCTTAATCTCTTTACACTCCTTAGGTATTAAAGTAAAACTTATTATAATAATTTATTCTACTTTAAAAGAGATTAATATCTTTATATTATAAACCTTTACTTAAATAAATCCTCGCGGATAATAAACTCCTCCCTCCTTTATTAACGACTTTAATACCGTAATTTTATTATTTTACTATAGGTAATACCTCTTTATCGAATCCTACTATACTATTAAAACTAAAGAAAAATAATATTATTATCGAGAATCGCTACGAATATTATTATATCTTCTTATTTTACGAGAAGTCTAGTTTTAATATTAAATACGTTATTTATAAAGCCGTCTAGTTAGTTATTATTAGAGCTACTAGAGTTCCTAAATAATTAGAGCCTCTAAAGTCGTCTTTATCGACTATTTACTAATAAAGTTATCTTCGAAAACGATAGATTATTCTTAATAGTATTAAAGTCGAATTTATTAACGACGATCTTTCTTCTAATCTAAAAGTAGCGAGCTTTTTAAAGGATATTCCCCTTTTATTTCGATAATAAGATAATTTAAACTAGTTTTTATTAAAAGGTATACCGGTACCTTTACGTTACTTAGGATAATTATATTATAGGTATTACCCTACGGTATAGGACGTCTTAAAAAAATCCTTTTAAGAATAAAAAGTACGTTATTCTAGATAATACTTTTATCGAATATTAATAATAACGATATATTTAGACGATTATATAAGATCTTTAAAACTTCGTAAATAAAGATACCTTTTAAACGTCGTATATTATCTTTAATATTAAAAAAAAAGCGAATCGTCGACGAATTTAGACCGAGCTAATTAAGACGATCCGTAAAAAACGAAAAGTATTTAACGAGGAAGATATTAAGAAAGCGAGAATAAAATATTAGAACGAGTAATAAATAATATATTTCTTATATATAAAGAGTAGTAAAATAAAGATAATAACGAAGTCCCCGGATATTACGCGTAAATATCGATAATTATAGCGGCGACCGATAGTATAGGATAAGAATTTGGATGATTTTATAGAAGATTTAATAGAAATAGAAGATATTTAGATAAATCCTTAATTAAGACCTTTATTTTAATCGTATTTCTTATAATATCCTATCTATATTCGTATTTAGATCACGATCTTTCGAGAAAAGTAATTCATAAGGATTTTATAATTAAATTATTTTAAAAACCGACGATTATAGCCTAGATTAATGATTATATTATAAAAATTTCGCTCGGCCTACGGCCGATTTTTCTAAATCTTTAGACTGTCGCTCTACGTTTAAAAAGATAATTATAAAGATTATTATAGAGGTTCCCCCGTAAAAAAGAAATTAACTTCGCGAATATAGAGCGATAGTCTAAAAAGGACCCGCTAGTCTAAAGATTTGGTTTATTTTATCGAAAAATCAACCTTTAGCTTTTACCGAGGATTCTCTTCATCGGTAAGTCCGGAAAAACAGTTCTGCAAAATCGCTACTTAATCGGTACAAAATGCGCATTTTGCAGCCTTGGCAAATCTTGGCGCCAAGATTTTCAAGTTAGAGTTAAGGTCTGCGCGGGAGCGCTAAACTTAATCCTAAAAGTAGCTTTATAGCCCTATAGGGCAACGCTAGTAAAAATCTAATTAAAAATTCGGAATCTAGGCTAAAAATAGATTTAGTAAGATATTTATATTCCTATATGGGGGCCCTAGTCTAGATACTATAAAAAGTTAAAGTTCAAAAAAAAAAAAAAAAAAAAGTTGCTAAATCGGTGTAATATCGCTACTTAATCGGTGCATAATGTGCTTAGAATACGGGACATGAGCAGATACGCATTTCCAGTATTTTATATAATTTCGGTATAAAATACGCAAAAATCGGGGTTTCCGGACTTGCCGATATTTAAAATTATTATTTTATACGATAATATAAAGCTCCTATAGTATAAATAGCGATAATTAAAGGCCTTAATTATATTATATTATTATTATACTTATAATTTATAGAAGCTACTGTGGAATTATTATTTTATTATCTTTACGTACGATGTTTAACCCTTTCCTCGGGGTGTTACCTCTACTTCGTTATATTTACCGGTGGTTTAACAGCCTACGTACGTTTTTCTCGTGGTTCGCGTTTGCGCGGGCGGGGCCAAGCTCGGTAGCGGCTTGGCCCCGACGCTAAACCGGGGGCCTAAGCGAGGACTGTCGCTCCGGCAGGGTGAAAGGGACATTCTTGTCGCGAAAGTGATCAAGACTAGGGGCGTCTCTAGGCGTGTTCCAGGCATCAGCCCTACAGGTGAGCGGTTAGGGGGTGCGAGCAGTTAGGGGGTGAACCCTTCTAGTAATAATTAGTTATGATTTATCGCCAAGATAGTTCCTCACGTGATCTCATTTCCCAAATCCTAGCCAATGGTATGCCCCTAAATGGCCCTATCACTACTCTATACTATACTCCTAAATGCGCCTATTGCGACCCTATACTATGCCCCTAAATCGCCCTATGATTACTCTATAGTATACCCTTAAATGGGCCCATTACTACCTTATACCAGGGCCCTAAATGGCCCTATTATTACCTTATAGTATGTGCTCCTAAATGGCCCTATTACTACCCTATAGTATACCCCCAAATGGCCCATTATTGCCCTATAGTATGTGCTCCTAAATGACCCTATTGCTGCCCTATGGCATGCCCCCAAATGGCTCATTATTACCTTATAGTAAACCCCTAAATGGTCTTATTACTACTCTATAGTATGCCCCTAAATGGCCCTATTATTACCCTATAGTATGCCCCCAAATGGGCTCATTACTACCTCATAGTATGGCCCTATTATTACCCTATAGTATGTACTCTTAAATAGCCCTATTACTGCCCTATAGTATACCCATAAATGGCCCATTATTGTTTTATAGTATACCCCCAAATGGCCTTATTACTACTCTATAATATACCCCCAAATGGCCCTATTATTACCCCATGGTATATGCTCCGAAATATCTTATTACTACTTTATAGTATACTCCTAAATACCCTTATTACTACCCGATATTATATTTTATTATTACTTTATAATTTACCCTTAAATAATTTTATTCTTATTTTATAATATATACTCTTAAATAATCTTATTATTACCTTATAGTATATACTCCTAAATAATTATATTACTACTCTATAATCAATTTTTAAATAATTTTATATTATATTAAATATCTTTATAACTTTATTATTATATACTTGAAATAACTCTAATAGATTATTACTATTTATAATATACTCTTTAATAATTTTATTATTAATTTATAATATCTTTTGAAATATATCTTAAAATAATTTTATAATTACTTTTATAATTAATTTTATAATTAATATTATATTTATCTTTCGAATTAATTTTAGAATTAATCTTTATATAATAATATTTTAATATATACTCGCGATATTAAAATAATTATTTATATATTAAATATATAATAAGATAGTATTATTATTAGAAAATTAATAAGAAACTTATATAATATATAATAAAATAAATAATAAAATAAATCTATAAATCTATAAATTATATTCTATATATTCTATATATTACTTTATAAATTAAATTCTAATTTGTACTATTTATAATAATATAGATATAAATATAGTATAGATATAGATATAGTATAGAATAAAATAGAATTTACTAGAATAATTCGTAATGAATATATATTAACTAATTTATATATTATTACTACTTTTTGTATCTATTTCTCTCTAAATATATATATAAATGTAAAATAAATATATAAAGAAGTAATAACTAATATATAGATAATTTTATTAAATATAATATAATAAACTATTATATTAACTAAATTTAGTATTAAATATCTATATTATTAATATAAAACTTTCTATATTAAAATAATATAACTTTTATATATTAAGATCTTATTTCGAGACGTACGAAATTATTAATTAAAATAAAAGACTTTTCTTCTTCTTTTCTTTTTCTTTAAATTATATTTTATATATAAATATTTAATTTAGATATTTATTATAATTTAATCTAAACTCCGATATATAAAGAGAATTAATATTATATTCAAATAATTTATTATATATAAGTATTATTATTAATACGAAAATTAATCTAGATAATATTTATTTAGTAATAATTACTATTTTATAATAAAATAATTATATATAGAATTATAAAAATTATATCTAAAATAATAATAAATATATAAATATTAGAATTAACTTTAAAAAAGAATCATAATTTATAAATAAATTTAAAAATTTAAAAATTTAAATATCGTGAAATTATTTAAATATAATAATTACTTTATTAATCTATAATTATATATTACTATGAATAAGAAAGAGAAGAGGAATAAAAGTAGTAAATATAATAGAAATAATAAAAGTATATTAAGAATTTATATTAAATATATTAAAATACTAGATTAGTTATATTTATTATAATATATTAAACTATTTTAGATATAATTAAAATACTACTCTATATATATTTCGTATATAAATAAATATAATAAAATAATATAATATATATAAGAAGTAAAGTAAATCTAATAAAGAGTATTAATAATAAATAATAAATTAAATTCTATAATATTAAATAAAAATAATAATAGATATATATATTTAAAAAATTAGAGAATTATATAAAGTAGTTTAGAATCTCGAGAAATAATAATAATTATAATAGAAATTAATACTAAATAATAAATTATAGATAATAGAGTAGTAATAAATAAATAAATAAATAAATAAATAAATAAATAAATAAATAAATAAATAAATAAATAAATAAAGAGATAAAGAGATATAGTTTAAATTTATTATTATTTCTAATTTATATATTTATTTATAATTTATCCTCATCGCTCTCGTAATTTCTATACGGAAATAACGACTTTATAAACTAATAATTAATTCATAAATAATAATATTATATAAATTTATAAGAATAAAAATCTCTAAATCTTTCTATTATTTATATAAATAATAAATAATAAATATTATTATAAGAAATAATAAAAATATATAAAGAGATTAAAATCTATTATATTAAAAATAAATATTAAAATAAATATTAAAATAAATAAATATTATAAATATAATTATTATATTAATAAATAGTATATTAATAAATAGTAGAAAATTTTTAATAAAGTAATCTTTAAGTTATTAAATTAATAATATTTATTCTAATATAAATTCTAATAGATTCTATAAATTATTTTAAAATAGACTTCGAAAAAGATAATTAAATAATTAAAATAAATAATTAATAAAAATAATATATATTATATTTATATATATTTAAATTATAAAAGATATTAATATTATAGTATATTTAACGAATATATAATTATATATAAAATTAATAAATAATATAACTTTATTATATATTTTTTATTAAGTTTTACCGCCCCCGTAATCTCTTTACAGAGATAACGACCCTCTAGTATATAAGTATTAATAAAAGTTTTTAGTAACAAAGTAATAGGAATTAGTAATTACTATAATTCTATACGCGAAATTATTATACTAAAATAAACGATTACGGAAATATTATAGGGTGTCCGACTTAGGGGCTGTGACCGATTATAGAGGGGGGGATCCTTCGAGAAAGGCTCACCCCCTAACCGTCCAAACTCCTAGAACCCGCCCGCCTTCGGGGCGCCCTTTCGAAGTCTAGGGGCTTCGGCCCTACAAGTTAACACTTAGAGAGTTTAGACGGTTAAGGGTGAATCTCTTATATATATAACTACTATACTACCCGGAGTTCGCGGACTTGAGGGAATAAACGATTTAGGCTAATAATAAGAGGGTAAATAATTTAACTAACTTATTTAAGAACTCCGAACGAGTAACTAGAACTACCTAGTTTCTTATTTAATATAGTAGACTAAAATAATTTACTATATATATTAATAGGAAAAATTATAGAGTATAACCGCGTTAAGCTCTAAGGTATATCGACGCTAATAATTAATAACTATACTCTATAACTACGACCGGTTATCGTTAAATAACTATTAATTAAACTCCGTACCTACGATCGAGATCTATTAAAAGAAAAAGTCCTTTAACTATACTCGGTATCCCGCGATAATACCGGGCGGGTCCTTAATTAAGTTTTATAAATTATTATATATCGGTAAAGTAATAAGCCCGTATTCTATTAAAAAAGGCGGAAAAAGCGCTTAGATTTATTTAACTTATATACTAGCCCTAGAGATCGATTTAATACCTACTTTCGTCTAAAGTATCTAAATACGTATTTAATACCTCGATTTATTTTAAATAAATAGGAATAAATAGGAATAAACTAGTCTAAATAGTACTAGTAGATAATTAAATATATATAGTTATAAATGAATTATATAGTCTATAATACCGCGCTAGTTTAAGGGGTATTACACGCGTATATAATTTTCGTAAATTAACGTAATTTAAAATCTAAATTAAATTAGCGTGGTTATAGCGCTCTATATAGCTTAAGCGAGCTACCCGGCGCTAGTAAAAAATCACGGATTTAAAATCTTAAATCCGAAGTTACTATTTTTAGGTTTTTTATTTAAAAAAAAATTTTTTTTTTTTTTTTTTTTTTGAATATTATCTTTTCGTTATTTTTCCGCCTAAAGCCGGCAAAATGCGTATTTAGTACCTCGACTCTTCTTGTACGGTCTCCCGCTTTACCGATATAGAAACGACTAAATAATTACCGGCTTTAAAGTTAATATATTATTAAATAATATAGCGATTAACTCCGATACTCCTATAATATCTTTAAGACCCTATAGTAAATATACTTTTATATTATATTAATACTAGTTTCTAAAAATCGAAGGAAGTTTATTTAAATAAATATTATAATTAATTCTTTAAAAGAGATTAAAGTATACCCGAAATAATTTAAATAAATATATTATAAACTAAAATCAAAGTTACATCGGTAAACCGGGAGACCGCTCAGGCGGAAAAGTGCAGCGGACATAAGATTCATGCGGAAAATGCGCATTTAGCAGTTCGACTTTTTTATGCGGGCTCCGTACAGCCGGTATATAATACGTACTAGAAAACTAGTAGGTATAAAATACGCCGCTAAATTAGCGCTATATTTTATATATATAAAGTTTAAGGTTTAGGCTAATACTAGTAGAGTTAGAAATTGATATAATACCGAAAAATGCGCTTTATGCGCAAAATGCGCGCTGAGCTCATGTCCTGTGCATTTTTCCTCTATGCGGTCTCACCGCTTTGCCGATGTATATTATTATTATTATAGAAAAAAAGGAAGTAGGTTAAAATAAAATAAAATAATTTAAATTCGGAAATTGAAACGGAATGATTTAAGGCGAGAATATATATATTTTTAAAATAATAAAAAGTTATATTTACTTTTAAGGGTATAACCTCGGATAAATATTTTTAAAAACTATACTTATAACGTAGCCCTTATAGGTATTTTCTTTTAATTTTTATTTTCTTTTCTTTATTTAATATAAAGTGGGAAACTTATTTATTAGTCGTAGGAGGGTACTACCGGGGTTATAACCCCTTAAATATATAACCCTCGAACGGATAACTAAGGAGTAGGATTTTAATTTTAGGCTGGATATTTCTTTATAGAGCGGGCCCTAGGGAGTAGAGGGACGGCTTTACGCTTATAAACATAAGCCCCATTTAGCTAGTTTCGAGCCAGGCTCTAGGGTGGTCCCAGGGCCAAGACTCCCCTATATACCGAAAGGCGGGTCAGTGTATGAATAAACCAACCAACCAACCAACCAACCTTATACACATAATTCTAGACCAGTCCATCAGCTGATGCGGTCAGATATTGTCATCCTCTCCTCTGCAACTCTTCAAAGAGGGATTCCGCGCGGGCTCGACGAGCCTTTTCATATAGAGATGTATGTGGCCGCGTCAATTGATGAATGACAACAATGCTGAGCAGCATGCAGGAACGAGATTACTGTTCTTCATATCGAAGACCAATCCTTGAAGATGAACGACACGGATGGCAATTACGATGAAGACCAACGTCACAGCGTTGATATGCAAGTACTGCAGGACGAGGACGAGAACCAAGTGCCGAGCATCGACGGCCCGCCATACCACGGCGAGTATCGTCTGGAAGCCCAGGAATTTCAGCAGCCATTGCCATTCCCGATGATATTCATTGGGATGTTGCCTCCAGAGATTCTTTAAAAGATATACATTGCAGCTCTCAATATTGAGAGCATACCAGTCGAAGACTATATTTTCGAAATAATTTCTACCACAACCCAAATTGGAGCGTCTAAAAACCTCCACAATGGCTCAAAGACCATCAAGCATCCGTCAGGAAGGATGACGAAGATTGTCGGCCACAGGCCAACTTTCAACAATCATCCTCCCTTGCTTTCAGAGCCGCGTTCCCATCGCCCACACACGTCACTCATCGATCCTGTCTCGCACTTCTCTAAACATGCCATCAAGTCTATCATGAAGCATGGCACTAATCGCTTCCACTTCGAGGACGTGTCCAGTTTGCTCTCATTCCAAAAAAAGCTTGAGCCCAAGTGCAGACGAGAATTGACCTCCGTCTCAGTTCTGCGGTCCCTTCAGCGTAGTCATAACCCGGGCGACCCCCTCGCCAACTCCCTAAGATACTTGGCAGAATGCTCGAATCTTAGGGAATGACAGCTTGTTATGGAGTTCGAGGACCAACACTGCTTTCCGTTGTTGAGAGGCCTTCGAGGCCTTAGGCACGTAAATATCAGAACCAGACTCCAGCCGCATAATATTGCAGCCGGTCAACCAGGTTGAACGATCGCGCATTGGTTGTTGAGTGACAGAGAACGCATTTGGAGAGAGGTGGAACAACTCAACGTGCTACTCCTTTTACCCAAAAGATGTGAAGGCAACGCGAGTTAGGTCATGATAGCTGGGAACAAGCCGTCAGATATGAATGTTCTATTACAATGCACTATCTCAACTTTGAGAACACGCAAAACTGACAGCTGCACGAAGATCCGATGCAAGGATCAAGCCAACATATCCAATCTACGATGCTAGAAAGTCAAACATCCACTGCTTTCACCATACTCCGACTTTCATCTCCGCGTTCGTTTCTTCATATGCTATGTTCAGCGAGGAGCGCAATGGCTTTGATAATCGGTGACGACGTCCAATGGGGGAATTTCAAGATCAAAAATGGGCCGCTCTGCAAGCGCTTCGAAATCCAACCTTTTTCTGACTAAAGTTTTTGAACGTATAAGCGATATTTGCAAGGTGTTTTCCGTCGCGACAGATCAGACAGGTGCAGAGCGCCTTACCTCTAACGTTTGCGCCATGAGCGGGGGGTGCAAGGCTGTGGGGGATTGCTTCGAGTTCTATGACACCAGCAGGCGCACACCTACTCCATTGGTGGGAATGTAAAAAGAGATGGGATTTCTAGGTTTCGACGGTACATGATTGGAGACGGGGAGATGGGGAAGTGTGCTAGTATGCGTAGAGGTGTCGCCGAAGTCCTGCATGCTGAAATTCCCGAAAAATCGCAGAGCCTCTTCTTGAATTGACATAGTCACATGATATCAGCCGGCGCATAGGCTTCTCTGCGGGCTAGCTTTAGCATGGCCTATCAATGCCCAGAACAGACACTTCTGTCACAGAAGGCTGAGGGACGGGTCGTGACGCTAGTGCCCAAGACTAGCGCCCAATTATGCGTCAACAGTCCAGAAAGCAGCAGGGCTGATCTTTTTATCGAGGACTCGCACATTCCAATCCAGAATCTTCAGCGTTCATCCTTTCAGTTGGGGAAATGGGAATATTGCCAAGCGCAGAGCCGCATTCGGACTCCCCATGAACATTAGCACCGGAGCTACTGCAGGCTTCGTAGATCTTTACCTACCACAGGCCCGAGCGAACTCTACCGAATTGACAACTCATGATTAGATCTTTGCTAGGAATATGGTCTAAAAGACCGTTTAGTCGGTTCTGCAAGCTGCTATTTGCCTGGTGATTTTGTCTATTCTGGGCACTTTTTGTAGATACCCCACCTGCTTTTTAAGCCGTATCCTTAAGGGAAGCCTTCACCATCGACTACAAAATCTGGAAAGATTGCCTTTGTTTTTGCCGAACGGTATTGTGAAGATGGACTTTCGTCAATAGTCGAAGTATGAGATGGGTAGACAGACAAGGCCGAACCGAAATTCAGGGCCAAAAGTTCAGCGCCACAACACAATTGGAGACGCTTGGTAGCTGGACCGTTTTTGCTTCAACATGCAGCGCAAACTCGCAAGAGTGCGACAGTGCTTTCGCCATAAGAAAGAATGGTTGCTCGACTTCCAAGGCTTCGTATTTTTCAGTCCCCTCTCGAGCTCCTGTCGTTGTTTTTTGGTCTCGAGACCAGGGTCTCGTCGATGGTTTTCCGTAGCGGCTGCTCACTTAGAGAACCTCAACTGAATGGCCCGGTACTTAAAGTCCTACAACCAAAGAGCAAGCCCAAATATCCCGAGCGCCATCACTGTCAATGCTTTGACTTGTGCCCCCTCCGAGGACGTATTGGCTGTGCTAGGGTTTTTCGTACTTTGTGGTGTGCTCTGTGATGTACTCTGCGGCGTGCTCTTGGTAGTAATCTCGATGGTAGGTTGGGTGGAAGTTTGGGCATTGTTCTTTGTTGAAGTGATCGTTTTCGCCTGCTGAGCAGCGGCGGCAGCGGTGGAGGCTTCGTACGCGCTGCTCTCTGAAACAACCAAAATAGCGGCAGACGAAGCAGAAGCCGCTGCTGCTTCCGCAGCAGCACTCGTAGCTACATATTCGCTGCTCTCTGCAAGATAAGCTGAGAGAGAAACACTGTATGCCGCATCTGCTTGTGCGAGAGCACTGCTGCTCTTTGCAAGACCTTGGGTGAAGGCAGAGTAAACGGAAACCGAAATGGAGTACGCGGAAAGGGCATTTGCTGCCCCAGCCGCACTCGTAGCTACGTCTCCGCTGCTTTCGGCAAGATAAGCGGAGAGAGAAACGCTGTATGCTTCCGCCGCCGCACCGCTCGTGGCTACAAACTCGCTGCTCTCTGCATGATAAGCGGAGAGTGAGGCGCTGTAAGCTGCTTCTGCATTGAATGTAGAAGTAGGTGCCTGCGCAGATATTTGCGTAAGGACTGCTGCGAGGGCGAAGACAACTCTAATATAGTAATACATCTTAAGATGATCCCTTCGAATTCACACCATCTAAGAGAAGAAGGTTTTGAGTTTGACAGATATGAGCTTTTGTCAATTCGAAAGCCTTTGAAGAAGGTAACGGGAATTAAGTCCGCAAGGCCCGAATCCCAGTGCAACAAAGCCTCCACAAGTAAATGCAAGGGCAATGAGAGTGCTCAGTTTCGAGGTTTATGTATATTGGCCAGATACTGAACTGCTGCATTAGGCCCTATAGCTGAGACATGCTGATTCCAGCAATGGACGTATGACGAGACCGCCATGATACCATAAATAGTCAATCCATCAATGTACCTCCGAGTGGGGCATGGCTTGCATCGGAAGTGCTGCAGGCTTCGTGGGACTTGACCTATCATATGGTTAGCCGAGCGGCATGGACAAGGCCGCAGTGCTAGCGTCAACCACGGCCGACCATGATAGCCTAAAAAGTCATGCAGAGCCATTCTCATGTGGGAACAACACCAGCAATACGTCGTATTCCTAGTGTTAGGATCGCTATCAAGAAATGTCAAAGATGGTGACACTTTATGATGCTCGTTCCTGATCCCTCGTCCAGATGGAAATCGAGGTCACGGCTAGCCCTAAATGGACAAGGCTGTTCACTAAAGATGCAGATCGAAATACCCCGATAAGGCGGCGGGGCAGTGCTTGTCATGCAGGAGCTCTTGGTAAGGTCTTAAAGTATTTGTTGTCGATTGAGCTTGTGGAGCCTAGTAATATTTCAATTCTGGGACTATTTTTAGTGGCGCACTGACCAAGTCCTCTGCCATCTCGCAAGGCTAAGCGGGTCTCAAGGGCGATTGGTGTTCGTCCGCCTATATGCAGGCAAGAACCAAAACACCACCTTCGAGATAAGGACAGGAAGAGCACCTTAGCATCTTGGAGTGCTCGGAGGGGTGCGTAGCCAATTAAAACCAGTGTCAGAACAATTCTGCAGGCCAAAATGTTGCCCATGCAATCATGAATCATTCGTCTTCCCGAAGCTTTACCTTCGCCACATCTTCAACCACAAACGCACAACCACTCGTGGGATAATGCTCGTGGAATTTTGCATATCCCCCTCTGTGTCCCCATCCGTATAGATTGTGGTATCTTGGCCGTTGATCTAGCGGAGGTTATAACCTTGTGCCACCGCTGCCAAAAACGCAGCGGGATATTCTTGTGACCCGATTCGCTTACTGACATCCACCACATAGTCACAGAAGCATCATACCAGCAACTGACCAAGTAAATCGTCTTTCGGGAGCGCCGCCAGGCCGTGCTGATGCCTATTCTAGGATATTCGAGCACTGCGGGTCGATTGAGACTCAAAATAAAGGCGGTATGCTAAGTAATAGCATCGTCCTTAACATCTGTCGCGGTTTCAACCTCTGCATGATGATCATCCACTGCTCGCCTTCTTGGTCTTCGATCGCCTTCGTCGCTGAGTTCCTCGTCATCAAGCCCGCTCCAGCCATATACTTCAATGATCAACATTATAACCGGGTCCTTCAGACTGTGGACTTGAAGAGCATCGGCGAGAACATACAAAGCAACGAGTTGTGATAAGGAGCGTCGCGGCAATTTGTCGTATGAAACGCTTTGGCTCGCGGACTGTCGAATCCCAACATGTCCAGACTATCCGCGTCTTTTCATCCAATTCTTTCTTTACGGCTGTTCTCAACTCTTCCATCCGTAGCTTGACGGATTCTAGTTAACAGTAGCCCTTTAATCTTCCCATATATACCCAATGTACAAAGAATTATATTACCCTGGTCTTGCTCTGCCAATTCGACTTCGCCCTTTCTCTCATTGAATTTGGCTTCAAGTGCGGCTTTTGAAAAAATGTGATGCTTCGTACAACAGCCCTTTACGGATTTCAAAACGATATGTGTTGGGGCCAGCGAGGATGGTATTTGAAGAGTCAAAACAGGAGACTTCAAGGTATCAGCGGGGACAGCGTTTCTGGGGTTAGATACCACTACAGATGGTGCAGACGGCGCGACTCAAGGTGTATCTCAATTGGCACTGCTCTGCGCACCGGAGTCCTGAACTTCGATTCTGGCGACATTGTGAGATTAACGTCTTGCGGTTCTTTCTTCGGGTGACAGGAGGAACGAAGTGTAGAGTCAAATACAGTCAATGCATATATATTTGAGGAAGGAGATTTCCGCAGGGGGGTCAAATTTTAAAAAAGGATTGGGACTATAATGGGGACCAAGGATGGCAGCGATAGACGCGAAGATCAATGTTTGCAGGAAGGAAGGAGGTCGTCGTGCTTTAGAGCAGGGAAAGAGTGGAGGCGAGATGGAGGAGAGCAGAACTTGGCGCCAAGATAGCGCCTCGCTTACTAGCTGCCGCTCCACAGAGCCTTTGATATGATCTAAATCACGCCTATCACTGAAGAACTTCAAGAGAAGCTGATTCAGTAATACCGCAGCTATGGGTCGTGGACCGTAAGTATAGCTCCTAGGACTATTTAACTGAAGCTTGTGTTCAACGAAGCATCGCTGATATCGATATCTCCATACAGGAAGAAGCACCAAAAGCGTCTCAGTGCGCCATCGCACTGGCTCTTGGACAAATTGTCCGGTGCCTATGCCCCTCGTCCATCTCCAGGTCCACATCGATTGAGGGACTGCATGCCCCTTATCGTCTTCATTCGTAATCGGTGAGTACCGCCATTTCCCTGGAAGCCCGGCTCGCGAGTTTTGACTGACAAAGGCTCTCTCTCTCTCACCAGTCTGAAGTATGCCCTCAACTCCCGCGAAACCAAAGCTATTGTCATGCAACGCCTCATCAAAGTCGACGGCAAAGTACGGACCGACACCACCTACCCTGCCGGCTTCATGGACGTGATCTCCATCGAGAAGACTGGCGAGAATTTCCGCCTTGTCTACGATACCAAGGGCCGTTTTACCGTCCACCGCATCACAGCTGAAGAAGCAGAATACAAGTTGGCGAAAATTAAGAGGGTACAATTGGGCAAGGGCGGAATCCCATTCTTGGTTACGCATGATGCACGAACGTGAGTTTGCTGCAGTCTTTCAGTCGTTGGACCAAGCTTTGGTAGATTTGCCCAGTCAGCATACTGACGGAAAATTGGGTTTAGGATACGTTACCCTGACCCTGCTATCAAGGTCAACGATACCGTCAAGATCGACCTGTCAACTGGCAAGATCAGCGAATTCATTCGATTTGATACCGGTGTGATTGCGATGGCAACTGGTGGACGCAATATGGGTCGTGTCGGAGTGATCACACATCGGGAGCGTCACGACGGAGGCTTCAACATCGTTCATATCAAGGATGCGATAGACAATTCCTTCGCTACCCGAGAGGCCAACGTCTTCGTCATTGGTAACGAGAAGCCATGGATCAGTCTGCCCAAAGGCAAGGGTGTCAAGGTACGCAACTGGAACAGTACTATGTCTGAAAACACAACGATACTGACTCTGAGCAGCTTACCATTGCCGAGGAGAGAGATCGTCGTCGTGCGTACGCTATTGCAGGTCATTGAGGGTTGTGGATTGCAAATGGTTCTCCGATATGGAAAAGCAAGGGGCAGGCTATGAGACCACGGCCAGAGCATTTACTGTAGCTCTCATGTAGCATGCAAATGGAAATTCAGTCTCAAATGCTCAAAAGCTCCCACGGATTAACGAGGTGACATGCCACGGCTGTATCGTCTGGGCAACTACAACCTTACGTATTGACCGTACGTCTGCAAGGTATCTCCTATACATTCTTCTTCATTGCCATCTTCGTGCTCTCAACTACCCTATCCTCCCCAAGCGCGCCCACGAAATACAACGTCCTTGTGACCAGCAGCCCCGCCGTAATCCCAATATTCCCCCAGCCCATAGCATTCCACCCTTGCACATCTAAGAAATCCTTCTGTCCCATCACAGCGTACGTAGCCCACAGATGTCCCACATCAGCTATGGCACAAGCCAAAAGAAAGTTCCTAACCACCTTCGGCTCGCTGGTCGCATATAGCACACCAACGCCTACCATCGCAAGTAAGCCATAGACATTACCAAGCTGATAGGCAAGTATGCGAGTTGAATCTGATATGGTCACGGCGGAAGCTGAGGTCGAGGAAGCTGACGGTAGCTGGGACTGGATGAAGTTGGTAGTGTCGAGTATTGGGGCTAAGAAGCCTGCAATGAGGGAAATGGGCTCGAAGATTGTGAAGACGAAGCGGGGAATGGGAGGGAGGGTGGAGGACATGGTTGCTGTCGTGGAATAGCACTGTTAACAATGCCAAAACCCGGCCTTAGCCTTAGATGTTCAATGTTGGACTTATAAGATTGATGACCCTAAGAAGGCATTGCGGTCCTGTCCGGGTAGGACAGCTCCAGTGGGGACCGGTAGTGAACCGGACCTCCTTAACACCGGGAAAACTCCGCCCCTGGGAAGTACACCCTATTCTGCACAAAGTCTAAAACATTGCTATTGACCCTTCCCACCGTCCCGATGGCAGGATCTTAACAACCAAAGCGGTTCTTCTGCCTCACTAAACGGTTGACGCACTTCTGCCCTCGAAGTAAGTGGCAGTAGCTGTCTACTCGTCACTTGGGCCTCGCCATGGCGACCCAGAACTTCTTTGACGAGATATTCGATGACATTTCGGGATCCTCTCTACGAATCCCCCCCCTCCAAAATCCCCTCCCAGTGCCCTCCGCAGCCTCCGCAAGACCTCCTCCATTGGAGCCCAGTGCGCGTGTCAACATCGATATTGAAGCAAACAAAGTCACTGGCCGAAGAAAGGCGCTCGCTCAAGCCAAGTCCCTCGATTCCCCAGAGCCAAGTGATTGGGAAGCACAGATGGTCGCCAAACTCACTGGGGGGCTAGAATCGCAAGAAATAGACCCACTGTCAGACCGTCCTAGAAAGAAGCAAAAGCTCTACGACCAAGACTTTGTTCAATTGCCGAAGCCCCAAACTAAAACGCAAGAAGAGAAGCCACGCCCGTTTCGACCAATTGCAGTACTCAATGAGTTACACGAGCCGCCTCCAAGCGCCGCACTCTTTCCTCCAATTACAACCAATGCAAGCCAAGAAGAGCACGAGTTGACTTCTGAGGGACTACCTAAGAAAGCCTCGAAAGATGGACGGCCTACGCCAGGAACAAAGAAAAAGCCTGATGAGCAGTCTAATAGTAGAGAGACGGTGAAGAAGACGTACACACGAGCGCGGATGAAATGGGCAGAATGCGAGAGCGAGCAACTGGTAAAAGGCGTTGCAATATATGGTATGGGGCGGTGGAAGAGCATTCTCGATCATCCCGAGTTCCAATTTCAAGAGGGAAGGACTGGCCCCGACCTCAAAGACCGTTTCAGGACTCTCTTTCCCCTACGCGCACCGCAGAGACCGGTTGAACCAATTGCAAGGGGTCCGGAGCAATTAAACAATACTGCAAACTCGCCAGCGGCAGACTCACAATCCTCCGAGAAAATACCAGGCCGAGCCCGCAAGCGCCATTGGACCGAGAGCGAAGATGCTGCACTGGACATAGGTTTCAAGAAGTACGGGTTCCAATGGAACCTGATGCTCAAAGACGACACCCTGCACTTCGATGGCAGATCTGGTGGACAGATACGAGATCGTTTTCGCTTGAGATTCCCGGACTTATACAACCAGCAGGATGCGGCTGCTCAGCCTAAGAAGGCTCCAGGAGCGAAGTCATCCCAGAGCAAAAATTCGACGTCGACGAGGAAGAAATTAAAGGAAACAGACGGACAAGCCAAATACGACGCATCCTCGAAGACAGTAGCGCCATCTGACACTATTGGCGCGCTCAATGGCGAGGACGAAGACAACAGGCTCTCCAATTCTATCTTGCACGACAGCTGGGACTTGGATGATAACCTCACTTTGGCTCCTCTGGCCTGGGAGGATATAGCGAATCGACCAATGTTCCAATTCGACTGAACATATCCACAGTCACCCATAGTTGGCGACAAGCGGCATTATTGCCACTCTCGCTGTAGCGAAGAAAGCTTTAATGCCGGCTCTAATGCAGCGAACATCACTAGACTTGCGGTTTCCAGTCCTCGAGAATCGTCCTCTCAACGACTCGAACTCTATGCGAAAAGACTACCGAGAAGCTCAGGAATTCTCGCATTCAGCAGAGGCAAGCAAGCCCTGCTAGCCCCCGGAAGGAAGGAGAAAGTAATGCGCAGTAATTGCTAAGGCAACGAGGCTTGGTCGTCAGGCCGAAATGATACACCACTTTTCGACGCATTCACTTGATAGATCGGAACGCAAAAGGCACGCATTAAAGCGGCTTCTTCTGTGATAGTATTAGATTACAGAGACTTTGCATGACCGACCAACGTTATTCACAATCCACAGATCACACACTAAATAACATTCAACGTCCCTTTGTCGGCTTCTCCAGTGTACTCGCTGCAGCAGCCAAACTCTCGTCACTTGTCCCTTCATTAGTAGGATCAAAGATCTTCCCAGGGTTCATAAGCCAATAGGGATCCAGTGCCCTTTTGATACTGCGCATTACGTCGATAGTCGGGCTGCCCAGCTCTTGTAATAGAGAGGCTTTTTTGCCTAGGCCGATGCCGTGTTCTCCCTGGACATTAAGTTAGCTGCTAGCAGCATGGGAAGCTGTAGACTGTCATACTGTACAAGTTCCTTCCATAGCCAGTGCACGATCTACCATAGTGTGGAGACAATGCTCCACTTTGGCTCGCTCTTCTGGATTAGTGTTATCGTAGAGAACCGACTCGTGAAAATTGCCATCCCCAACGTGCCCAAGGATGCTGGCAAACAAACCCAACTCATCCATCTCCTTCTTCGATATCTCAATGATATCCGGTAATCTTGACAACGGCACTGCTACATCTGTACTCCAAACCTCCTGCCCTTCTTCCTTAAGCGCAAGCATCGACCACAACGCCTCTTTCCGTGCCGACCACAGTTGCTTAGCGTCTTTCTCATTCTGCGCAAATTCGAAATCTCCGCCCTTGTGCGCTTTAGAGATTTCTTCGACCATGCGGATGTTATCCTGTACGCCTGCGGTCGTTCCGCTGAACTTGAAGAACATAGTGGGTACTTCTTTCCAGGTCTTACCCGTCGCTCCAGCTCGATTGACGACATTCATCTGCACATCATCCATGATTTCCATTGCGCCGATTGGTATGCCTGCTCTCATGACCTTTGCGGCGGCTGTAGCGGCGTCGCGAATGGTGGGGAAGGTGACCACTGCTACTGTGGTTTCTTGGGGTAAAACAGCCAATTTGAGTGTGATTTCTGTGACAAGACCGAGGGTGCCTTCTGAGCCGACGAAGAGACCTGTGAGGTTGTATCCTGCACTTGACTTGCGGGGTCGCCGCTTGGTCTTGATAATTGTACCGTCGGCAAGTACGACCGTCAGGTTTATGACCCACTCTTTCATTGTTCCGTAGCGGACTGCGTTGGTACCGGAACACGATGTCCCTACCATCCCTCCAATTTTTGCGCTTGGTCCTGGATCTACTGGAAAGAAGAGACCAGTGTCCTTGATTTTGTCATTCAGCTCCATCCATTGCACGCTCGGCTGCACCACAACGTCTATATCATCCTCGTTGACTGTGATGATTTGATCCATAAAGGCAAAATCCACCGAAACTCCTCCAAATGGCGCAGAGAAGTTCGCTTCGAGGGAGCTGCCCCCTGAGTAGGGGATCATGGGCATGCGGTATTTGTGGCAAACCTTGGCGATCTGGGATACTTCGGCTGTAGATTTGGGGTAGGCAACTGCAACAGGCAGTTGGGCGATGTTTATAGAAGACCATTCACTGAATCCATGGGCTAGGAGGTCGTCGTCGTCCGTGGAGATGATATCTTCGCTCAAAGCCGCACGTAGTTCTGCTATAATCTGTGCGAAGTCAGAAGACTTGCTTGTGTAGTGAGCCGTTCCCTTACTTTACCAAGGTCTTTGGCAGAGCCATATCTTGGGCTTCTACCTCTTTTCGATAGCTCGTCGAAATACGAATCCGCATCTGTGATGCCGTAGACGTAGGCCAGAGAGCTGGCAAACGCCGTCAGAAGAAGAACTCGTCCTGTTGTCCATAACACTCGAGGTCTAGGGACTGAGGCATTTTGCCATCTTCGAGGTTGGTAATGGCATAGGGCGGAGCGCTGTAAAGGTTGGTGTTGGCTCAACCTTGCACATTGTACGAGGCGTCGATGGACAGGGCGTGTGCTCATTATCACTGAAGTAGTGACACATCAGAGCGCCGCGAAAAGGGAGTTGGACAGCCATTCTTATTGCTGTGTCACGTTAAACGGTGGCGTGGCTTGCGTGTGTCATGCCCAAATTATGGCGTAGGAGTAGTTCCCGAGCCGCCATATAGTTCAGACGATCGGCCGTTCTCCTTCTCGCGTAATTTCTCCATACCTTACTCATCAATTGCAATACGGATCATGCCTTCAATGAACGTTAAATCAAGCGATGAGCGAGGTAGAGCGGGACAAAGAAGGAGGGTGACCATTGGGTGTCATCGGTCTGAAGATGGATGGGCGGCCAATGGCCACTGTTGCGATGGGCAACAAGCGTTCCTTAGCCTGCGTTCAAAAAGCCTGGAACAATGGATGAACACCTTTCTGGAGTATCTTCACGGCTTTGTCAAAGAACTATATGCGCAGCATGGAAGGGTTAGAGAGGCTATCCGTGGAGGTGTGTAGTATTCTAGAAAGCCCTTGTACGCCGGACCTGAAGGTATGGTATATCTTACCTGAAATTTATGTCTCGAAACCCGTTTTTGTTGCTATGTACTACGTTTCCAAAGGATGAATGATGATTTTCAGCTTCTAACTTTCGGGCATAGAGATTATATGACGTTCTCGAGAACACAGACTTACGCCTGGTGCAATGCTGGGGCCGAGCGAACGGCTGCCAAATCGGTTCTTTGGCTGGCGCGACTCTCAATGGTCTTCAATTGTGGCCATATGCATTGGACATCCTCAAAACCCTGGGTATGCTATGGATCGCTTGTACGATGAAGTTCTCGTGTTGACGAAATCTCAGCACATATCCCGTCTTTCAGAGATGCCGTCCTGCACCAGGAGCCAATGCTTTTACACACACTATTGGCGAAAGCTATAGAGTCGGAGTCGGCATTCGACAAGGTGAACATTCATGCTAGTTCTCTACCAGTCATTTGGCTTATGATGCGATAGTATGCCGCCACCTGTGTTTCTCTGCTCTCTTCGCCACTAGATCTTGCTATCCCGTCAAGCTTCCCGCCTTTCTTGATGCAATTAGTAGAACGAGCTGTGTCCTCGCTATCACCCGAAACGATACGGCCTGTTTATCGAATCTTATCCGCGATTGGGTCTACTTACCTCGACATTATGTCTATTGACGTTATCACCCGCTTGCAAAGTCTACTGAACGAAGTGCTTAGGAAAACCAAAGTGGACGAGGATCAATATGAAAACCTATTATGCCTGGCTATCTTGGCGAAATTTGCGTCAAGGCCTCGTGATAATTCATGTACGAAGAAAGACCCTTCCAAGGGCATGCAACCTCCTACTGTCACAGCCTTGTCCGTTCCTACGGATGTGTTCGCATCCGCTCGAAAGTATTTCGCCAACTGCGCATACAAGACATTCGACTTGATTACCATGAAAGCCAGCAAAAATTGCTCCCATAGCTGTGCGCTAAGCTTAAGTGATGTACTTGAGAGCCTGAAGCTTTCTGAAGAGATCGTTGATGCTTGTGATCCGATTGAGAGAAAACAGTGGATAGCCAAGAGTTCCAGTAAGGTCAAAACCCTACAAAAGAAAATACTTCGGCAGGACATCGGCTCAGAAACGCAGTGCGCGGTAGGTGACAGAATTTTCTGACAATTGCTTGCTTGCTGACATACTCAAGGCTATCAATCTCCTTGTGGCCCTGTCCGACGGTCAGCAGCTCCACCCCGAGCTGTTGCCAATTATCAAGAGACTCCTTATGACCCCGGGCGCCGTTACTCTATCGTCTCGGGCAACTGGTCAATGCCTTGTAAGACGTCTAAACCCTAGTTTAGAGCACGAGCATGATATCTAACGATGTATAGAGCCAAGCTGATGAAGCCTCTATTGGTGACGCTCTAATTAACCTATTGTCATTGGCTTGTAGCCAAGAACAACCAAATATCGATCTAATGGCGAAATTTAGCAACGCGCTGCACTTAGCTTCTACCCTCAATGCAGCTGTTTCCAATTCGCCAAGTCTACGACGACTGATTCTGGGTTCCATATCAAGCAACAAGATCCTGCATCTGCTTCGCCGATTTGCCACCCAAGCCTTTTTGTGTCTGGACCCTATGCAGGGACACCGGAAGGCCCAGATCTGCCCCACAGTGTATGCCGAATTGCAGATTCGACTGCATCAGAAGCTTTCTTCGATGATACTGAGTGCTACACTGCGCAGTGAACCATGCGAAGAGGATCTTGGGTCGATCTTGGACGGCTTACTTGAAAAGCAGACAACTCTATCAAACACGCTTGCTCGATGCAAGGCGTTCAGTCCAAGCAAGCCACGTGTTCAGACCGCCGATTTATTCTTATTCGAGGCCAAAAGCACACCTCAGGCACCCTCAATCAGCCATGAGTGGAAGGATGCCGTCTTTCGACAGATGTCCAGGGATACAAATTGCCGTTACGAATCTATCATAAGGTTGGTTGAGGAGGTCTACCGAGATCTAGAGCTACGCTGTAATGAAGCTGAGCGTCCACTCCGTAATGAACAGTCGAAATCACATGATCTACAAGAGAGTTTGGAGAATGCTCAGGCCAAGGCGGCTGAACTCGAGTCTCAGGCTTTTGCTCGGACATCGGAATTGGAGGCCATGCAACATGAGAGGAACGAGCTCGAAGACCAAGTCAAGGTTAAAGACGAACAACTTCAAGACTTGCAGACAAGCATAGAGCAGATACTCCAAGACTACGACCGAGAGAGACTTGATGCCAAACAGGTGGCTCAACATGCCACTGATACCTCACGGTTACAGGATCTGACATATATTGCTACTATGACAGCAAAGGACGCGGAGTTCGAAGAGCAGGCCCAAAGTCTTGCTAGGTCCGAAGCTCGCATCGCAGATCAAGAACACGACTTAGCTCAACTTGAGGCTCAAATAGCCAAGGACGTGGAGACTATGAATGAAAAGGACGTTGTAATTGACGAGCTCAACAGCGCTATTTGCACGGCTAATGAGTTGACTGCTTCGAGACAAGCCGATATCGACAGTCTTACCAATTCAGAGATGAGAGTAGTCGCTAGCAGAGATGAGCTTGCAGCGAAGCTACAAGAAGAGTCCGATCGTAACGAAGCATCGATCTCGAGGTTGGAAGAGGTGCTTCAATCGGCCAAGACCGAGACGTCGCGGTTGCAGCACGAGCATGACCTGTATGCCAGCTCAAAAGTCTCCGAGATCCTGCACTTGAAAGAGTCGCATCGGTCTGCCGTTGAAAAGTTGCAAGTGGAGCTTGACAAAGTCCATGAAAGCGCCGCAGCTAACGATGAACAAAGCGCTTCGAAGATTGCTGAGCTGCAACACAAGAATAAGGGAATTCGCAAGAAACTTGAGGAGCGTAGCAAAGAACTTGCAGAGGCTCAGGATCTTCCTAGGCAATTCATGGCTCTCGCGGAAGCAGCGAAGAACCAGAAGCACTCGGCTGGTATAGAGCTCATAACATCAAGGCATAGACAAGGCGGACTACCACTCTCAGAGAAAAGTAGCCCCAGTTACAGAGGCTTCAATGATCATGCCAACCCCTCTTTCGATTCGAGTACGTCTAACAAAAGTGGGCCAACACCGAAGCGGATGAAGATACATCGAAGCTCTCCCCCTTCATCGAAACCCTCGACTAAGAGCGCCAGGCACTCCAACGCTATCAAAGCCGCCACACGACGCAACTCAATGAGAGCAAGGAGAAATCCACTCGCCGAGCTCCAGTCAACGCAGAATCATGCCCACTTTACGCCAACTCAGAATTCAGGTAAGGAGAGCTTTGAATTTCGCCAAGACGAAGCTGGCGAAGTGCTCCAGGAGAAAGGTGAACTTCGAGGGCTGGACTCAGAAGATGATTTATTTGGAGGACGGGACTTCATTACGAGCACCGACTACCAGCAGCTTTCTGCCTCGCGCAATAAAGTACCGAGAGACAATTATGGTTATGACGAAACGACTACAGATCTCTGAGACTGCAGGTCTTCGTTTGGCCGTGAAACGGTTTCTAAGGCTGTCAATAGTCCTCAAGGCTTTGGGTAGCTACTGTGATCCGTGGTGCCTTGCGCCTACGATCTACTAGCTGATCATTGCTCCATGCCGCCTTGTACATTGCGTCGCATCTCTCTGGAAGTTTCTGCAGGGCTGCCAGAAACCCGATAATTGTTTGTTCGCATATGTATCTTCCACAGGGCAATCATTGGAGAATGAACAGCCTATTGAGGCTCGATTGTGGTATACATACCTGAGGCTAGCGAACATAGTAAGCTTGTGTTACCTTGAATCATATATCATTATGGGCTTGCAGTTGATCACCTAGTTGGGTTTTGTGCTCTATGTAGTGCTTCGGCGGCATGCATAAAATGCAAAAGCTTCCTTTGTTTGCTCTCCCCGCCTGTTTGCTATCTCTCCAACACGCGAAATGAATGTCATTGATATCATATGGCCCTATTCCAGAATCATGCATCAAAAGCAGTGAATGCAATTCAGCTTACACACCCCGGAGCTAATCTAGAAGAGGCATTCACTCTATACTTCCGTAAAGACCTCGGTACTTCGACTAGAACCTCAACTTCCTAACACACGGCATCTGTCAATTTAAACTACCTGTCGAGCCGATGCTTCTTACATGCTTCAAGCGACCACAACGTATCGAACAGCCTTACGCTCCACAACTCTACCAAATCTGTCGAGGATTCTAGGCCCAGCAAGCCAGGAAAGCCACGCAAGCCAGAGCGTGAACAACAGCGCCCTGGATACTTGTTGTCGACTATCAAGCATCGACTGCAAAGCTCGCTCGTATCTTCACTACCGCCTGGCTTCACTTGGGTCAACCTCCACCGTAGTATATAATATCCTCGCCGTATCCACGAAGACTCCAACACTCCCACATATCGCAACAAGCTTCAAACCTTTACACTCACCCATCGAACTTCTACAAGACCCCTTCCTTAGCTCTTGCAGGAATCTTGAACACATCGCCTACATTTGGGGGCATAGGAATTCAATCCGCTGAGCCTGGTCTCCAACCAACTCAATTCGTGTTGCCCATTTACACTTCAACACCGCCGTCAACTCATCATCAATTCACCTACTCCAGAGGCCGAATGCTCACACTTCCACCTCGCAAATCTTTACCTCCTGTCCTTATGGTTTGACTTGAAACGTTCTCGTACATCTAAAGGCACATGCCACGGTCTCGTAGAGCGTTGGACTCATCAACAAGATGACGTTTGAAGATCTAGAGGTCCTAGAACCCACCTCAGCGGATATGGAGCTCGAGCAAAACCGCATTGCAGTATGGCAATTTCAATCACAGTATCATCCGGAAATTAAGCCCGAGGAGCCTGCGGTGCTCTTTCCGGGATCGGACAATAGACAGCCGCGTGAAAAGCGCGCTAAAGATTTGGATGCTGCGTCCAACTCGGACCAAAACTCATCTTTCACCCCTCCATCATCTTCTCACTCCTCCTCATCCTCATCTAGTCGTCCTCGAGCCAAAGTCAAGATACCAGCTACAGACCTCTATCAAGATGTGAAGAAGCCATCTACAAACTCGTTTCTGCTTGTTACACAAGGCAGCGAAAACCCTCATAACGAGAGCTTCCAGGCCGCTAAATTGAGGTTTCAGCAAGAAAAGCTTGCAGGACAGCAGGCACCACAACGAAACAAAGAGGAAGCTGAATCAGAGCAAAAACCAGGTAATATTGCTTCTACCTTCTCTAAGCCCACTCTCTCTACGTCCAAAGCTAATGAGTCAGTAGACACCATGTGTTCAAACAGTGGCACTTCAGAAGCACGTCGTACAGGACCGCAACCTACCGTACGGCTTTCGCAGCAGTCAGCAACCAACTCAATTGTTATGGAGGACGGCAGAGGCAAGTCGGCATCCTCATTTGCCTCCCGTCCTGGAAACCGACGTGAGAGAGCCATTAGCAGAAATGCTTCTACGCCCCACAATTCGCCTATGAATGGCATAGATCGTCCATTTTACCCATCTGCTACTGGCCAATTCACTTACTCCAAGGGGTCCAATGGCCCAAGTCGAAACGGCCACGAGGATTGGCGTAGTTGGGTTGAACTCGGTATCAGGATCTTCGATCTCCCCGCCAGTACCACGACTCGTGATCTTTACAAACGCTTCAGCCAAGAGGGCACCGTCGTGTACATCGAGCTCTATGAGAACACAAAGGGCCAGCCAGATGGCAAGGCTTGCGTACGATTCAGGTATGACCATACTCCCATAACCTAGCCAAAGAAGGTTCATAAGCTTACTTGCGTCAGCCCTCCGCCCACCAAAGAATTCTGGTCGAGTGGGCGGATTGATGTGTTTATTGCTGATCATGGCACCATAGTCGTCCCATTGCATTCTGAGCATCAGAGACGAAATTTCACTCATCCCAGCCCAGTCGACAAGAACAAGAGATATCCAGAGATCATGGTATGTGCCAACTGTAGACTCTTTATGTCCGCTAATGTCTATCGCAGATGATGCACGCAGAAGCCTTGAACTTTGGCATTATGCACGACCCGACAACGATGATGAATCTGTGTCATGTACTCCCATCACCAAAAACTGCAATCCAGTTCCGTCAGGACATGCTGCATAGAGAGATCAAGATAGAGTTCCAGATGTACATACAAGACCCTCGACAAGCCCAACACAATGCGAATGTGAGTGGTCTGGCCCAGTATAATCGGACAGAAAACCTTCAGTTCAGGATTCCATTCTCTCAGCTGGGGCAAATTCGTCAAATCGAGACAAGGGAGAATAAGTTGATTCTTCTCATCTCCCTGGAGAACCCCCCAGCATTCTACAAACAACTGGATCCGCTGAGTAGCCACGATAACAACGCTAGGTCCTGGGGCGGTAATGATGCCTGGTATCGTCAGACTGATATCGCCTACGATCCTAATTACCTCAAGCGATCCCCTTTAGCTTCGAAGAAACTAAGACCTCTCATTGATCTTGGTAAATATGTTCTAAACGTTGAAGTTGCGGTGACTGACATCTCTCAGGGCGATGGACAACTTATCGCTTTGTCTTCGACATATCCAAAAACAGCATGCCTCGATTCAATTTGATGCGTCAAGCTTTCTGCGACTACAATATTGACATCGTGCCATTTCCTGGCTTTAGCATGACTGGACAACGTCAGCCGTCCGTCTGGGAGTTCATTAACAAGCCAATTTTAACGCGGAGAAAGACAAAGCACGGTTTGGACGAGCTTACCCAGGAGGTCGGCTTGGCTTTCCGAGTACGCTACCAACTAGAAGTCTGTATCTCACATGGCTTTCTCAACGAACACAATCTTGGTCGAGATTTTGTTACTAGGCTTGCGAAGATGAAGACTGATGAGGCTCGCGATGTCCTGGAGTACGTTGCAAACCATGGAAGGCGCATCTTTGACCCAATGACGCTTTTCACCATCAAGGTCAGCGAAGGCTCAGCCTTGAGGGCTAAAATCCCCCATTACTGTGTGTACATTCGCTCAGCGACGGTCACACCAACGACTGTTTACATCCATACGCCTCTAGCCGAGACATCAAACCGCGTCCTACGTAAGTACGCAGATCATGCCGATCGATTTCTTCGTGTACGTTTCTTGGATGAGAGGTCAGAGGTATGTTCTAGTCCATCTTGTCTGAAATAGGCTTGACTAATTAGAGGATAGGGCAAGATCTATGCAACTGACAAGGAGACGATGAATGAGGTCTTCACTCGCATCAAGCGTGTGTTGACTAATGGCGTCCTTATCGGTGATCGCAAATACGAATACCTTGCTTGCGGTAACTCTCAATTTCGAGAGCATGGTGCCTACTTCTTCGCACCATCGCCAAACCTCCCCACGGACAAAATACGTCGATGGATGGGATCTTTCGAAGAGATCGAGACTGTGCCGTTGTATGCGTCCCGAATTGGTCAATGCTTTTCAACCACGAGAGCGATTCACGGTGCGGCCGCTACTCTCGTCGAGATACCCGACATTGAGCGAAACGGATTCAAATTTACAGACGGGGTAGGCAGGATCTCTACCTTCCTTGCAACTCTTGCGGCTTCCGAGCTAGGTATCTCGCACAATTCTCCAGAGCCACCAAGCGTCTTTCAGATTCGAGTCGGAGGATGCAAGGGAATACTTGCAGTCTCTCCCATGTGTAGCCCACAAGAGATTCACATTCGCAAGACACAGTACAAATTTCCAGCTATGCACGAAGGCTTGGAAATCATACGTTGGTCGCAATTTGCCTGCGCTAATTTGAATCGCCAGCTCATTCTGATCCTGTCGGCTTTGGGCGTCCCCGATCATGTCTTCAGTCAGAAACTGCAACTGCAGCTTTCAAAGCTTGAGAAAGCTATGACAGACGAGACAGTAGCCCTGAGTATCTTGCAAAAAGATATCGACCACAACCAGATGACATTGGCTCTTGCTAGTATGATACTAGACGGCTTTCAGAAGAATGGAGAGCCTTTCATGATGTCTTTATTGCAACTATGGAGAGCTTGGTCCATTAAATATCTCAAAGAGAAGGCGCGAATTACCATAGGCGGCGGCGCTCTCCTCCTGGGATGTGTGGACGAAACTGCAATCCTTCGAGGTCACTTCAACGAGACCCCCAGACCTCTAGATGATGCACCCATCAACCAGAAGGCGAAAGACGTACCGCAGGTCTTTGTTCAACTGTCTAACAACCCTGACGGCAAGCCTGAAGCGATCCTAGGACCGATGTTGCTGGCCCGGAATCCCTCTCTGCATCCTGGCGACGTTCGTGTCGTGTGCGGTGTGGATATTCCAGAGCTACACCACCTCAAAGATGTCGTGGTTCTGCCTCAAACTGGTGATAGAGATGTTGCTGGCATGTGCTCCGGCGGTGACCTCGATGGAGATGATTTCCTTGTCATTTGGGACCAAGATCTACTACCGCACGAGTGGAATCATGAACCCATGGATTACACCCCTCCCGAAAAGATAAAGCACGGGAAGAACATTGGTATCGATGATCTCACCACCTTTTTCGTTACATATATGAAGAATGATACTTTGGCACGGATCGCGAATGCTCACCTTGCTAATGCTGACTATCTAGATGACGGTGTCAAAGACGAGAGATGTAGGTACATGGATAGAGTAGATGACTAGCAGCCTACTGACATGCATACAGGTCTTAAGCTTGCAAGTCTCCATTCCTTGGCTGTCGACTTTGTCAAAACAGGGCAGCCAGCCCAGATGACGAAAAACCTGAAATGCCCGAAGCGGCCTCACTTCATGGATTGTACTCATTTACCAGTGGAGAAGACGTACGTATCAGAAAAGATCTTGGGTCAACTATACGATCAGGTCGAGCGCATCGACTTTGTTCCTATGTTTGCCGCACCATTCGACGAGCGGGTCTTGAACGCTTACCATGTTGATGAAGCAATGCTTGATGATGTTCGAGGGATCAAGAAGGAATATGATGCACACATACGTCGTATCATGGCTCAACACGAGATCAAGACTGAATTCGAGGTCTGGTCGACTTTCGTCCTCCAACATGACAGGACGACCAACGACTTCAAATTTCACGAACAAATTGGACAACTTTCAAACGCATTGAAGGACCAGTTCAAAGCCCTTTGTTGGCAAAAGGCCGGAGGCAAAGATTTTCAGCGGCTGGGTCCTTTCGTTGCTGCGATGTACAAGGCCACTGCCATGGAGATGAGCCACGCAGTCCAAGAATGCGGGCAATTCGAAGAAGTCGGAGGACGTCGAAAGCCTTTGCGTACCATGACGCCAGAGAAGATGCCGCTGATGAGCTTTCCGTGGCTCTTCCCATATATCTTGGGCAAGATAGCAAAGAACTCCGAGCGTGAGGCGGATGGACTCACAACAGTGGACCTCGCAGCTGCTGAGGAACGACAAGATACTCTCCGAGCAGGCCAGCTCAAGAAGAGCCGAGTCGCCGAAGAATTGATGGATACCAATGACGACCTTCAGACTACTGGTGGTATTACCCACCGCGGAGAGGTTCTTGAGCTTTTTGAACACCCTGCTAAGCCAAAGACCTCGGAGAATGTGGACACCTACCGGGGCGAGCAGTCGCCTACAATGTTCGCCACGTCTTCGAAGTCAACGCTCAGCTCCAACAAGCCGTCAGTGTCACCAGCTTCCAGTGGGCATGAGCTTATCGACCTCTCTCCAGGAAGTTTTGAAGATAAGCGTGATGCCCGATCAATGTCACTGAGTAGTCATAGCAGTGATCTTGCTTCACTGAATGAAGGCTTTGACGACAATGAAGAGGAGGAATCTCCGCAACTCTCGGAAACAAACATAGATCTATTGCGGAAGTCTTTCTCGGATGCTTCGAGCGAGTCAAACGATGCAGCTGACTTTGTGGACTCTTCCCTCAGCGCAGAATCCTCGTATGGAGCAGGCGACGACAATAGTGCTGTGAGGAATGGTTTGGGAGCCGAGATTGTGGCATTCGAGGGTGAGATGAAGGAGGAAGAACAGAAGTTTGAGGGGAAGCATGTGAAGAATGAAGAAATGGAGGAGGAGGAGGAGGAGGAGGAGGAAAAAGAAAAGAATGAGTCCGATGACAGCGACGCCGAGGACGAAATGAAGATTACTTTCGACGTCAAAGCCGGACTCCTCAACCGACTAGCACAGCTCTGCACGAATGAGCACCGAGAACCTGCGACAGACCAGGCGGAGGCGAAAGGCATTGATTTAGTTGCCTCCTCCGTCAGTCATGGCTGCAAAGTCGGAGGTAACTCAAAGCCAATATCCATGCCAGGGAACTCCTTGCCCTCAAGCTCGGATGGAAACGAATCCAGACAAATGGGTCCCAAGCCGAGCGACAAAAGCAATGACAGCATTTGTTTACACTGAGAGCCATACGTGATGACTACTGCCGCGGTTCCATGCCATGGCAAGGTCACGACACCATAATTGATCAAGCATCGAAAGCACACTCTTTGTCCACCATCGTTTACAACAATCACAGTCATTACCTTTACACCAAAAACTCATCAGAGCATGCAGCAAATTGCAGGAATTTATTGGCAACGAGCTAGAGGAAAGTGCTTGCACGGGAGAAGAGCTTTATTCAGATACACAGGCCCTGGTGTGAGGGTGTCGGCGTGGAGCCTGCGGCTTATTAGTCTGTGATAGCAGAGATACCTTAGCTTGCGTTACACAGACATAATTCGTTTCGTACCTGGCTTTCGCATAGAGAACATTCAAGAATGAAACCTTGTTGATCTATGACTAAGACATTGGTAGTAGAGATCGTGACATGAACGTAGAATTAATCGACAACGTTGTTTCCGCTCCCCACCTGCCTCCCTCTCAATGAGATTTTCAAGCCTTGAGTCATCTGCCTCTGACCTCCAAGATGACTATTCATACATCTCTCTGCCTGGGACCTTTCTCTAAATGCCCTTGCAACCTCCCATCCCGCCGCTGCTATCGCCTGACCTCTCCGGCCCTCCCTCTGGGTCTCTCACGCTCCTGACTTCGTCTCTCGGCGCTTCAACCAATTGGCTCGTCTTACGCTTCGTCTATGCTACATTGAAGAGCTTGGAAAATGACAGAGAACGTGGTCAAAGGAGCAATGCTGGAGAGGCGAGGGTGGTGCTCGTGAGCTGGTTGAGGGATGCCAATTTCTGGAGGGAAGGAGGACGGAAGCTTGTAAGTGAATTCAAATGTCTCTACTTCTATATATCTGTCATCTCTTTCGTGAGAATGTCTACGCCTAAATGAGGCTGAGTGGTCTAGGGTATCAACTTCCAAAAGGTCCACATCATCGATGCCTTGAGCAGTGGACTCGGTTTGGGCGCCGCCGGGCTTGCAGACGTCGAGGCAGAGATTGGGAGAGCTAGTACTGCCGCCACAGAAGCTACGAAAGGGGAAGGGCGTGTCCTACTAGTCCTCGATGGATTGGACTTCTTACTCGCAGCGAAAGGCTGCCCTGCTCTACAATTTCTGGACTTGGTCGGGTCACTACGAGAGGTACGTCTGCTCTCCTTACCCTCTCCCCTCTCTATCCATAGCTAACATCCATCTCAGCATGTCCACTCCACCCTCCTCACTACCTGCGCCGACCTCTCCTTCACTCAATCGCCCACCACACCTCTTGAGACTTCTCAGGCTGCCTTTGTGATGAGCCTGGCGCATCAGGCTAGGGTGATCTTGAGTGTTAGGGGGCTAGATACGGGAGTTGCGAGGGATGTTAGTGGGGTGTTGAGGGTTAGTAGGGGCGGAGGCTATGGTGGAGGTGAAGATGATGGAGAAGGAGAGGTAGAGGAAAGGGAATGCTTGTATTTTGTTGGCGGTGATGGAGGGGTTAGGGTTTTTGAGAGAGGTGCTTGAGAGTAACAGCTTGAGATCGAAACTTGTAGACATCGTGAATTTTGACGCAAAATCATTGATTATAATCAAGGCTTCGTCGAATTCTCCATTTGCACATCAGTCTCCTCATCGAGCTCATCTCTGTTTCGATATCTTGGCGCTCTCCTCGCCGAAGTCTTTCCGGCGCTAATATTCGCTTCGCGCACTCGAATTGTGCGGAGCTTCTACGGTCTTGTTTGACGGCGATATCGCGACCTCATCTGTTGCGTGAAAGTGAGTGTCTACTCTCTATCCTTCTGATTGCTGTTCGGCTGACTTGATGCGCTAGACTACCTGAATCAAGATGAGTACGTCTACTGCGAAACGAAGGATTGGGGCTGCTGCTGCAGCAAGCCCTTGGCTAGATACTTCTTGCATTGGCAACTAATTACTCGAACAGCGAAAGGAACATCGTCATTTGGTAAGCGTCACAACAAGACGCACACTCTGTGCAGACGCTGCGGTAAGCTCTCTCCTCTGCTACAAGTAAACTGCTGGCGTGGTACACCCCCAATTGCGTGGGCTGCAGGCTAACCCAGCTCCTGCGTCTAGGTCGTCGCTCCCTCCACATTCAAAAGCATACCTGTTCATCATGCGGCTATCCAGCAGCTAAGATCCGTCAATGTACGCCATCCGATTCCTCCCCACCTGAACTCCAAACCCCCCTCCACAACTACTCGGACGCCTTTACTAACACATATATCGCAGACAACTGGGGCATGAAAGCAAAGAGAAGAAAGACCACCGGTACAGGCCGCATGCGATCGATGAAGGAGATTCCTCGAAAATTCAAGAATGGCTTCCAAACTGGAGCACCGAAGGGGGCAAGGGGCACGACTGAGAAGGCGTGAAACGCGATGAATTGGGGGGAGGATGAGTGATGTGGTTTCTTCGTGAAGAGGAGAATCTGGCGGAGCTCGACTTGCATTTGTTGTAGCTATGGCCAGGCAATGATGAAAACGTTTCAGCAGGCTTGTGAAAAGAATCGGCCTACATCACTCAATTTTTGTGTTGTGCTCCTGATTACGCGGGTGATGGTCGCAGATGGCCCAGCTTCTACTAATTCACTATGAGCAGCTGTCCTTTCTCCGTATTAATTGCAGGATCAGCGACCTCTCCCCCAAGGGTGGCTGTGTACCACAAGCGCTTTGCGAAACAGCTCAAGCTTATGATGCTGATGAAACCTACCCAGCACTTGTACTGTGAGCGAACCAATTTTTCAAACGACTACGAAGGCGATGGATGCGTTTAAGGGTGATGCTCCTTCCCGAACCCAAGGCACAGAAGCTTTGAAGGCTGAGTCATTGCTATGAGTCAATGCAAAACCCAATTACCACAAGTGAATCCCTTATGAAGCCTCTGCTACCTTTATTACTCGTGCAACATTCATTTCGAGCGAGAAGGAACGCACCCTGCTAACGTTATATTACATGTTGTTCGACCATTTCTGAGCACAAAATCAAAGTAAGACAAGCACAATGTCAACCACCGAAGCCAACGGCCACGCCATGGACGAAGCCATATCATCCCTCTCCCTCAAACCGAAACCATTTGTTGAGCGCGAAATTCTTGACGAAGTGACAAGCAAAGATGAGCCTACACCGCCACCAACGGAACCCGCGGAACCCGATCCCTCAACTCTCTATCCCAAAATCCTCAAGCTCGGCGACTTCCTCTATGCCACCAAAGACCTTGGTCCCCTTACTTCTATCCATCTCACAGGCAGCGTAAAGCTGCATGGTACACACGCCGACATCGTATTCTCTCCCACCTCTGACGAGATTCGCTTGCAGTCGAGAAATCAGCTGGCGCTTGTTCCAGGGACTGGAGATAACTGTGGCTTCGCTGCTTTCGTCGCTGGGACGAAGAAAGAGGTGTTGCTCGATTTGCGGGATAGGATCTTGGAAAGATATCGCAGATTGAACCCCGATGCGGAAATCGTGGGCGACATAGTGCTGGCGGGCGAATGGTGTGGCAAGGGTGTGCAGAAGAAAGTTGCGATTTCGAAAATGGACAAATTCTTCGCTATCGTTTCGATGAACATTAACGGCGCTTGGGTACCGGATCGGGAGTATGCAGATATACATGATGAAAAAGCAAGACTCTTTCATATTGGGAAGGCGGGATTCTTCGAACATGAACTCTTCTTTGATAACGTCGATGCTTCGGAGGCGAAAATCAAGCAATTAACTGATGAGGTCGAGAGGGAATGCCCCTTCGCGAAGACACTAGGAGAGTCTGGCCGCGGCGAGGGCATCGTCTGGAAAGCCACCAATCACTGCACCGACCCAAAATTCTGGTTCAAATCCAAAGGCGACTTGCTGGCCGTCAGCAATGTTTCCAAACTCCCCGCGAGTGCGGTCGACAAGGAGAATCGAGAGCGGGTTGACAATTTCGCGAAAGCTATTGTGACCGAGAATCGATTGGAGCAAGGGTGGGATTTGCTGGAGCAGAAGAACGCGAGTGGTCTGGGTGCGTTTTTGAAGTGGGTCCAGAATGATTGCTTGGTGGAGGAGAAAAGAGAGATGGAGGGTTTGGCTATTAGTAAAGGGAAGCTGAGTCCGGCGATTGCTGCTATAGCGAAGCCGTGGTTTTGGCAGAGGGTGGAAAGATGAACCACATCAGCTGGTGTTCGTGTGGTATAGTGTGGTAGAATGGAGTATAACGGGCTCCGATTAGTAGGCTCCGCCAGATATGCGGCATTGAGGGTTCTGGACTCTACACTTGCAGGATCCTTGTCTTTCATCCTGGTGTTTGTGCGCGGTGGAGGTTCTGTACCCATGGACTAGCGACATCGCAAGGAGTATATAAGATATGAGGCTGTTCACGAGGATTGCCTCCCAATATTCATATTGACTCCTCAAAGCTGTTCCTTCGTCCCCAATTTCGAGGCTGCCGTTTCAAGAAGGCTCCCACTGATCCTAGATAGCCTTCATGCCGCAAGAAGTATGCCTTCTTCTCACCTTTCGACCAGAACTTGATAGCATATGACAAAGTGCACATAGTCTGTCGATGCCCGCGAATGAAGGATCCGCCGAAATAGATGTGCTCAAGCTGATGTTTTTCGCACTGCAGATACGCAATCTGACCAATGTTATTACTGACAGCGTATAACAGACTCAGACTGATATCCTCTGGTGCGAATGGGCGATCTGAAACGGCCGATCCGTCAGCCTGTCGAGAATCTCCGTTCGAAAGGCCACTACCATCTTCGGCATCACTTTCACCCTGCCTCTTCATCTTGAAGACCTTCCCAAAGCTGCTGGCAATGGTACTCTTCTCCAACCCAATTTTGCCATAGTCGGTGCCGTATATGTCGCCCACCAGCATGTCGACGTTAGCGTTGTCGCCCCTGTCTGCCATTGCCAGCATCTGGTCAAAAGTCCTTGCACCAGTCAACAGCGACAGCAGACCCCACAACGTGCCACCACCAAGCGAAGTTCCCCCAATTCGTTCGAATTGCCTTGGACCAGATACTTTGACCATTGACACGCCGGAGCCGATGTTGACAAGAAGATAAGGGTAGATGTCTGCACGTGGCTCCTCGAAGTGCATCGGATCCGTCTCGCCGTAGGCGAATACCTCGCGTGGGATTTCAGTGATGAAAAAGTCAAGGCCCATGATTAAGCACTCCATCTCATCCTCTCGTAACACCTCAACCCCGAAAACCTCCTTCATGTCGTCGTAGTACTTGTATGCGCCTCCACCGGTCGCCATGACGCATAGCTCTCCCGGCTGGGAGCCGTTGAGTGTTTGCTGCTTCGTTTTCAGCTGCTTCACAAAATCAAAGCATTGGTCGATCCTGTCTGTTTCAAACTTGAGAAAGTTCAGTCTGCCGCCAAGTTCTTTTGAGTTGGGTTCACGAGAGAAAAAGACCAACTTTGCGAGAGATCCGCCAATATCGAGGGCAACATGGCTGACTACGGCTGTATGATGAGGGAGACGGATATCTCTAGTATCATGCTGAGCGCCATCTTCATCCGGGCTATCGTTGTGGGTTTCCACTTCGTCTACGATGAAAGCTCCCTGCACGTTTATTTTCACAGCACCTGGAGCGAGAATGGTTTCGTCCAGCAGAGAGTTCCTCCGATTTTCAAGTACTGGACGTAGGGCTCCTGACGGTGGAGCGGGCGCTGACATCCTGATATCAGTTGCAAGCTCTTAGAAGAGACTTGATTTTTGGAAGGGTTGCTCAATCCAGCGCACTAGGCAGACAAGCTGCAAAAACAAGATTTCTTTTTCCTCTGGCTTTACACACCCTGCACCACGAATAGCCAGGCAGTGTCTGGAAGGAATGATATGAGACAAGGCTTTTATCAATCCAGCCAGGAGTCAGCCTGTTCTGGAGTCCAATGGCCCGTACTGTTTCTCACTGCAGATGCACTGGGGCAGCAGATTCCATAAAAGCAGGCTTCCTGCTTAAGAATCGCTTTCAATTCCCCCCAAGCCTCATATCTCACATCCTTTTTCTTATACGCAAGTCAATGGCATTCCGTACTCCGGCGTTTTCTTAGAATGGAAGACAACACTTGTCAATCGATGCAATGCAGGACTCTATCGGCAGCTGGCCACTGACTTGCCGTCCCAAGCTGAGATTAGTAGATAATGCGAGTGTCGGGCATACTCGTGGTGACTGCTTTCAAAGTGCTCGTAGCAGCAGTTTCGGATACCGTACGAGTACCGTACTCGTATTGTCACTACCGCCACTACATTATTCGTTATGTTATGCTCGTTAGATTATGCAGTATGCACGAAAAGAGAATGGATTTAGCGTATTCATAAACCTAACTCTACGAACAACGCTTCTGATATATTAACCGTTTATGAATATATAGCTCTACTTAAGGCGATTCTGACGCCGCAGGAATAATATCAATCAACTTAATAGTATAGGATTTACTAGGGGTTGAAGTTTTAACCAAAATCTTAGAAATCAGGCGTAGAGATTAGGCTTTTTACGTTAATTAGGTACTTAGCTCCTATCCCTCCTTAAGCCCTACCTACTCTACTAACTCTACTACTAAAATTTGAAGCCTTATAATATGAAGGCTATCTATCTAGATTATTTTATTCCTGCGGCGTAAGAATCGCCTTAAGTAGAGCTATATATTCATAAACGGTTAATATATCAGAAGCGTTGTTCGTAGACTTAGGTTTACATGTAGCACGAAAAAAAGAGAAAAGTACCAAGGATTCCACACCTTTATGAATACGCTAAATTTAGGAGAAGACGATATGTAATCTATGTCCGAGGGCTCTTCCCAAATGCCTGCGACCTGCATTTGGACAGCCTCATTCTCTGACCCAGTCAGTGCCCTCTCCCACTCTTCCATGCCACCAATGCCGAGAAGCTGATTACGAAGTATACTTTACATGATGCTACCCCAACGACTGTCCTTCACAATGATATACCACATACCTCTTCCTACAGCAGCTCTTCATCCGCGCCCAATACCATTCTCCCTATCCTCTAGCTTCTGTTCTATCCATTGGAACATTCCCTAGCAACAGAATCTGACGTCTGCTCTCTACGAATTTCAGCTACCTATATAGCTCTCTCATTTGCAAGCCTACACAGCACAAGACTTCCATTACTCTGTTCGCGTCTGGCGAAGGCATCGACCAACATGCCTTACCTGGGACCGATCCATTCGGCACCAGCACCAGGAACGGCACCCACCAGACCTCAAATCAACCGTGCTCGGTCCAGTACAGGCAACAATCACATCCACCTGAGTCGTGTAGTCTCCGCGCAATACCTTGACGACGTCTCTATCTACCGTGGCGGCGATAAGAGACACAACAATATCGGCCAACGGGAGTTTCGCGTCCCCTTCATGATCCCTGGAAGTCTTCTCGTTCCCATCGGCCTGTTCATCTATGGTTGGACTGCTCAGTACAAAACCCATTGGATTGGCCCAAACATTGGCGCGGCGATATTTGCGGCTGGCGTTATCGTTGGCTTTCAATGCATTCAGACTTATCTTGTTGACTCATATGTACGGTATGCAGCCTCAGCTATCGGTGCGGCGACAGTTCTTCGATCATCAGCGGGTTTCGGATTTCAATTGTTTGCACCGTACATGTATGCTGCACTGGATTATGGTTGGGGCAATAGTCTGCTGGGTTTCATTGCTCTCGGCTTGGGCATTCCTGCGCCGTTCTTGCTGTGGTTCTTTGGCAAGAAGCTGAGGGAGAGAAGTACATTGGCTGCTGGGGGCGGGGATTGACAGCTTAGATCTCGGAAGGTCATGGGCAATTCAATGATACCCTACGCCGTTGCGACGCGCCAAGCGACCAATTTTATCCCCAAAAATCCTCGCATCATCAGCGCTAGACGAACAGATTCAGTACAAAATGCGCAACAATCACCCCCCCAATCTCGAAACTTGCTCGTCCAATCGCCCTCGGACCATAATTGAAGGTCAGGTCCCACAGTGCGTGGACTACCAATTTGACCTGCTTCCTCGTAATGGTTCGAGTGCCCTCGGCAAGAAACGTCAGTGCTACTTTCTCCGTGTTGAACAAGACCACTGGTGGGAGAGGCTCATTGGGATTTCCACCATATGTTACCTCCATCTCCAATGTTATTAGATCTACAAGTATTTGGTCTTTTTGCAGACTTGGTTCTGGTGGTGGGCAGAGAGTTATGATGATGTAGAGCGTGCCTTGAATGTGATGGCGGAGTGGTAGTGATGGCCAGTTGCTATGGAGAGATGTGGTATCCAAGTGTATCGGTTCCAAGGTGCGATTAGATGCGAGTTCAAGAGCTTGGGAAAGTGGTGAGATGGAGGCGCTTGTTATTCGTGCAAGCACAAGTATCAAGGAAATCAGTGGATGCATCGGAGCTTCCAGATCATAGACTACAGAAAGTTGAGTCTTCCGCACTGGCTTTTCAACATTTCCTTGCCACCAGGTGGCTTAATAAGCGCTTTCATAATAAACAACGGCGCGATTTTGCTGGAGCCGACGTTTCGGAGTAGTTGAAGCCAATAGCCATGCTTTCGAAGTTCGCACTCTGCCGCTCCAACAGCAAACCTGGGCTCAGTGGCAATGCGACATAGTGCCTCCGAGGTACTCGCGAAATGAGAACTTTCTGGCATAGTCCAAACTGCAAAGAAACATATTCTTCAATTGAAAGCCGGCATCAATAGTAGGGAGTACAATGAATGTTCGTAGGACGAGAATTGTGTGCGTAGTAAAGGCACTTGGGACGTCGAATAGGAAGTAAAAAAACTCAGGAGGATCTGTTCATTGTATGGTAGAACGCCTAGCTGGCACGCAATTGTAATGAATATGAGTGAACAATTCGGGATTGGGAACTCAGCATGGGACGACGCCTGTCGATCGTGAGTGATCGGTCTTCAAGGTATCCCTCCCCCCCTTCCTTGCTCGGTTAAGAGTAAGGTCGAGAAATAATTATGTTCGGTTTCACATAGTTCAGAATGACGATACAAATGCCTCCCCGTCCGTCCAAGGTCCATCCTCACCGAGACCAAAGCCGAAGGAGTTTCCTCATCTTTTTGATATTCTTCGTGAGGATCTTGTCCTTCTTTAGTATCGTGGAGCCCGGGTTCGCTAAACAACGAACTCGGCTTTGGAAGCATGATTTGGACCTATGCCTACCTGTTTTTCATGGATGTAGACCTGGGCACATCAAAGGTGACGGAGAATATAGTGGTTCAACTTTCAGGTGCGCTAGATGAGCTAGGAGGGTTGGAGAGACTTACGGGGAGTATACGGCCAAAGTTGTGAATTTTATCAAGAAGATCAGGGCTTTGTGTGCGAATCAACGGGTGGTGCATGCTGCATGGATTTCAATCGCAACATGCGTGGGTAATAGAGAATTGGAATTGAACAGCATGGTAGAGAGTCAATGCTACAGTCATGAGACCACCAAGACCATAAATGAAATCAATCTCTGCATAGACATGCAGTGCCATACTTTGCATTTGCATTCACCTTCTCGCCATAAGGGTGTGGCCCTCGTCAGAAATGTTGATGGTGATTTTGAGAATTGGTAGCAGAAGGAAATCTTGGTGATTTACTGACTAATCGGTCATATCACGCAGTCTTATCCAAATGTCTGACCCTCGTTAAGGGTACAACAGATGACAAAGTTTTTCGCTGTTCGCTTTGGTCGCATGGACTGGAAGTTCCTCAAATTTGAGTGAACGTGGGCATGAGGTGATCAAGTGTGGATGATCGAGGATGTTCATTCGAAAGGAGCAACTACTCTTGTCTCGTCCGTTTTGCGCCGTGGGGGTTCCAGTTCGAGTCGCCAGTAGGACTCTGCTGTCCTTGCTGCTGGGTGAAGAAAGCAGGGTTGAAGTGGGGTTGGTTTCCTGCAGATGATGACTTGCGTTTTAGCGTTGTACTTGATTGAGAAAGGGGAGTAGCTGCTGGCAAAGGAGAACAAGCAGGGGGACGACTTGATGCCGATGTCGAGTACTCTGTGTAGTTGGCCCACGCTGAGCTAGGGTGGCTGTTCGATTCAGGAGAAGAAGAGCCCGAACGACCAGGACCATAACAGGGGCACGGCCTTGCTTGGGAAGCAGAACGCGAAGATCCTGCTGGGGCAGTAGGAGCCGAAACCCATCGTGCGGGAGTCGCAGAAGGATTGGTCCATGCCGGCCCCGTCGCAGGTGATCCGTACCGTCCTGGTGGGTTGGATGGAGAAAAATTGTGAAAGCCAGGCATACCTTGCATTCCCATGCCTGCGTTCATCTGTGGCATGCTCATCCCCATGCTGCCCATCGTTCCTATTCCCATGCCATTCATTGGCATACCCATTATTCCATTGATACCACCTCTTCCGCCTCGCATGCCCATCGGCCCTCCTCGCATACCGCCTGCCATGCCTCCTCGATTCTGGAAGCCACCGTAAGGTTGCATGGCCCCCATAGGTGCGCCCTGGAAGCCAGTCATGCCACCTTGGAATCCTCCCGCTATCGGCTGTTGAAAGCTTCCTCTGTTGTAGCCTCCCAAATTGTTCATACTCCCTCGATTACTGTATCCTCCACCACGATTGCCTCTGTAGCCGCCAGAGTTGTTGTAGCCTGTATTCTGCGATGATGCACCTCCATATGCACCCGGGGTTGACCGGTTGTTATTTGCAGGAGCGTTGTTGCGCATTGGGCCATCTTTGGGGAGCGTCTTGAATGGATTGGTATAGGGGTTGGTGTAGCTGACCGTGAATTTCTTCGTATATTGTTGGCCTTCGCCGAAAGATTCGATCTTGTGCTTCGCTGCAGTTGCTGCTTGTGGTGATTTGAACAGCACGTAGGCTTGACTAGATTGGATCAATCATTAGCATCTCGCTTATACGCCGTCGTTGGACCCTCTTTTACCCTTTGCTTTTCCCATTGACCTTGTGTTCGCTGAAAGTGATTTCCAAAAGCTCGTCTTCGCATTGACTTTGATTCGCCCAGCCGCGAACATCGTCATCATTAACCCACCAGTGCAACTCTGATACGAATAGAGCTGTGGTCGCGCCAGGATCGACAAATCTGTCATCTTCTCCACCTTTTCGTTTCAGTCCTTGGGTCTGAGGGGCTTGCTTGGGGAGGTGTACGGGATTTGAGCCGGATTGGTCAGTACTGGCAATCTTCTGTGCAACGTCGTTCCCTTCATGGCCGTCTTCTCGCTTCACCGCCGATGTTTCTGGCCCATTTGGCGAAACGTTGGTCGCGGAGCTGGGTGCAGCCTCTGGAGATTTCATAGCTGTGTCCGGCGTCTCTTCTGGTTTGGTGTCATCTTCTGTCCTGTCTTGCTGGTAGTCCTGTCCTCCATCACCATCACCATAGATGTCAATGTCAAAGTCATCTTCTTGAGAATTTTCAGCCATTGTGTAGGTCTGATTGAGAGCTGATCAGATTAATTCCTTGACTGTATAATTGTATTATGAATACACGTCCTCGAAGAGTGAAGGGAGAAGTACAGGTCTGCAAAGCGCCAATGACCATATTAGCTTTCGACAAGATGCAGACAGAGACAGTGTTTGTGCGTGAAGGTTGCGAGGATCAACGCCCTCAAAGCCGCCAGCCGCATACGGCAGGAGTTGCCAAAAACGACGCCTTTGCTTGGAAGCTTGTAGACATACGTACAGGTAAAGTAAGCCCAATAGAAGAAGAGATCTCGCACGAGAAACTTGGTGAACGGACAAGATTTGTATCAGCCACTGGTCCACCACTTAAATGATGGGTTGAAGTTGAAGGAGCACAACAATGGTAAAGATACAGCGTTTGGCTTTGAAGATCGCTTAGTGAATGATTTTCCAGCACCTGAACACCTTGAGCAGGAAGAAGAAAGAAGTTTGACTATGGTTAGTAGAGGGACTTCGGGACACGCGTTGTAGCAATCTCAACTTGAAGGGCGGGCAGCCTTGATCAATGCAAGCACTGATACAGCTTGGAATGTGAAGATAACAATGAGCGTAGTGATGGCCGTGATTGTGAAGCTATGGCTGTGGTCGAAGAAGGTCGCCTTGGCAGAAGTGTCAGGTCCCCAAGTCGCTTCACTCTCTGGTCAATGAAGGCGCCTGGTGGCGCTAGTGGAATTTACCGGGGAAAATTACACGCGCTAATTTCTCCAGGCTTGGGCTCCAGCTGTCCTCAGTCTGCTTTTATCTTGTACAACCAAGTCGCTCTTCACCAACCTCGCCAGCACTAACCCACATCTCATTCACCCAACTGCGTCACCATTCTGGAGCCACCCAAAATCAGTCACTTCGCATACTGCTTGTTCCTGTCCTTAGCATCTACCCCATTCTCAAGATGTCAGACCAGTTCAAAGGTGTGCATTTTGCAGGAATACAATTTTGTCCTGGCTAATTGCAATAGAACTATTGGATATCCCCCGGGACTTCCTCCATGATGGCACACAGTTCATGAACAGATGCACGAAGCGTACGCCATGCTCATGCCCTATCTCGGGAACCACAAGCTAACAGGATGGTCTACAGCTGACAAGAACGAATTTCTCAAAATTTCGCAAGCAGTCGGTGTGGGGTATGTTCTTTGAGCTGCACGCTCCTTACCATTGCTTGGATGTCGAGAATTCTAGACTGACGTGTTTTTCCTGGTCTAGATTTGTAGTGATGGGTGCAATTGGTACCTCGCCCTTGCTACCTTGATATATGATAGCCTGAGCTGATTTGAAGTAGGATATGTTGTCAAGCTGAGTGCGCAGCTCCGTCACTCCTAACCGACTCGCCGTTGCATGAGGCTTCCCTTGCTGACCCCCTTTCTTCAGTACACATACCGGTCAATCAAGTTCTCGTCGGGTAATACGGGATGGAGCATTAGGGTACATGCCTGAAGTTTCTATCATACAATACGTTATAAGAAGAAAGACCAGAGTCCATACTTTTGGGAATCGCCGCCAGTCTCTGCTTCAATTGAGGCAGTAAGGCGCTGGAGTCTAGCGCTGACTCTCCTCTAGACCTATGACACTTCGCGGCTACTTGCCTCTCTTGAAATTTGATTGGGAGATCCACTGCCCCTTGCGCGTACGCATTTTCAGGTGCCGTTCTTCCTCGTATGACTTTCCCTACGATGAAGCAGTAATTGTGTTCCTGAGCTGCTGCATGGGCTATCATGATTTGTTGATATTGCTCTACCTCATCATTCCTTGAACATCCACGCCGATAGGATTCGTTGCTCTCCGATCACGAAGAACAACAGAATGACGTCGCAGGAACGCTGGTGGTAGAAATGAGGTCTTAACTCTACCTAGGTACGAAGCCATTCAACTAAACATGCTGCCTGGGCGAAGGGAGAGACTGGAAGCATGGATGGCGAAAAGGATATACTTAGAGAAAGCGAATGGTTGACTGGCAAATAAAAAGATCCGCCCGTGATCGCTCTTAGAGGACCGAGGAGAGACGGAGACTTGTCACTACATGTCAATGGTCACGATATTAGGGACGGTTGACTTCGATCACAGATGCAAGTGAAGGCAGATCATAGGACAGTCATAATATAGAAACTGTCGCAGAGAAAGCCTCCATGAACTCATCCTCGTTCGCCAAGTGCCCCACCTCCGTGTGCAAATCACACGCAGTTCCTCTCCCATCTCACGACAACTTTCAACCTTGATACCCGACAACTTCTAGAATCAATTCTGAACGTACTCCCACATCCGCCTCACATCATTGCGCAGTAGCCCCACCACCGTCACACCCCATCCTGCAATATGCAGGCCATGCCTGATGCCCGTCAACAGAGCTTCGAAGAAATATACGGCCCACCAGAGAATTTCCTCGAAACAGAAGTCAGCAACATTCTCACTCCTCTTATCCCCCTCATCCCACCGCTCCTTCGTTGCTAACCATCCCTCCCCAACTCCAGGTCAAAAACCCTCAAACCCATGGCACATCACGCAACATGTACACCGACTATGAAATTGTCTGCCGAACCAACATTCCCGCCTTCAAGCTCAAACACAGCACCGTGCGGCGTCGCTACTCCGACTTTGAGTACTTCCGCGACATACTAGAGCGGGAGAGCGCACGGGTGACGATACCGCCTCTGCCAGGCAAGGTGTTTACGAATCGCTTCAGTGATGATGTTATTGAGCACAGGAGGGAGGGGTTGCAGAGGTTCTTGCAAATCGTGGTGGGGCATCCGTTGCTGCAGACGGGGAGTAAGGTGTTGGCGAGTTTCGTGCAAGGTGAGTGAGAGTCGATGTGCGGAGGAAGATTTCATGTGTGGGTGGAATGGCTGATTGGAGGACAGATCCGAACTGGGATAGGAACTCGTGGTGAAGTACGATGCAGTTATGCGGGATTCAAGCAAAAGTGGTGGATTGGGATTATATGCGCCAGTGCAAAAGCGAGAAGGACGATTGCATGACGGCGGTGGTCTTCTTCTTTCAGCAGTGGCAGCGATCGGCGTCAACAATGGTGGGCCTTGGAGCACGACATTGTACAAAGAATCCGTGCATTTTCAGGCTTCATATTTCTGTAGGTCGTCCTTCGAGTACCCAATGGCTATTGGCGGCGGCATATGCATCATCGATTGCTCAAATTTGACGACATTAAAATGCCCGTCAGCGATTCCTCATTGCGATCGTATTTCTTTGTACGGTTCTGTATACTGGAGTATTTCTTCTTTTGCCGTCCTAGTGCCGTCTGATATCTACCTACATAGTTTGAGTGACGTCGAAGAGCACCTTAAAGGCCATTTTGAGCCTTCTCCTTACCGCTTCATACTGGGCTAAGTTTTACTTTGACGACACGACATTGAGCTGATCAGTCATCTTCGGCACTCGAGACGATATTCTTCTCAAGAGGAAAGGACGCTATTCGCTGAGCAATACCCTCGACCTTGCACCCACTTCCAAGGCACCTCTCATACGCAGAAGTTGCCGATTGGGAATGCCTCACCTTAGCTCTAGAAGCCACAAAGAAGCTTCTTCTTGATGCTCCAAGCGGCAAGACAATATTTCATGCAATTATCGCCAAAGACTTAGAAATGTCGTTGGCTATGGGGGCCAGCAACATTCTTGAACTGCGGCATCAGTAACCGCAGAACGATCATCCTCCTAGCATCTGAACTTTCGATCTCCCTCGCGGCCCCAAGACATCTGATCAATGATCGACTCGCAGGCTGTGGAAGTCGTGGTCATGTGTCTCCTATGATTCTTGTTAGCAGGAGCAAATAGGGGAGGACCGCAGTTTTTGCTGAAAAGAACAGCGGCTTGGAAGGCAGAGAGTTGCATGTGACTGCTCGTGAGAACCCAGGATAAATGATAGGTATTCGACTTCGATTGTCTAGTAGTCTGCTGACATGTTGTAAAACTAGGTATGTACATTGAACAACAGGCTTGTATGAACCCAAAGAGTGTCGAAGCCAGACAATGGAAGCCCAAAGTGTGCGCATTGTCTCGCACTGAATGCCCACGCAGCAGCTTACTTTACTCGCAAAGAGCTGGAGTGGACAAAGCCTGCTCTAACGCTGGAGAAAACGGCTGCTTCTCGGCTCATCAGTGGCTAAATCAACAACGGTGCAGAATTCCGGAGATAGGCCGAGGTTTCTCCATAGATGTTCAATGTTAAAGTTAAGGTCCCAAACAGGCAATCAGATGCGTGTCGTGTGATATGATAGAGGACGTATCGCAAGAATAGAGGAAGGATTGAGGCAAAACAAGTTTGAGAACGAAAATTGCATTTCATCTTTCTAGCTTCAATACTACCCCTGATCCCACTGCCCACCCTTGATAACAGGCCTCGCAGGATCCCAAGGCCCAATAACCACGTTCTTGTACCTCTGCAGGCCAATAAGCCACCAACTACATCCTCCCATACCCAACGCGCTTCCCATTCCCCAGATCACAGCCCCGGTCATCGCTCTCTTCCAACCACCTTGCCACAGCGCCCTTTTGCTCAATGCAGTCCCCAGGCTAGCCCCTGCTCCAACCACCAGCGCGGAGGTCAATAATAGATGTCCACGCCAGCTGATGTGGCGCAAGTGCCGCCGGAAGACTGGGAAGAGTCCAAACACTTCAATACTGAATAGGGTTAAGCTGAAGACGTGGGTGGTGCTCGGTAATCGAGATGCTAGCACTGTACTTGCCATCAAAGCTGCATTTGTGCTCAACGAGGCTGGGAACTTCACTCCAACGCCACCACTGTAGTCGAAGAAAAAAATGTTGATTCCCATAAGCGAGGTAGTCATAGCCCAAATAGAATCCGATGTAGTCGACTCGGTGAGTGATTTGAGAATTGGCGAGAGGCCAAGGAGAGCGATGTAGATGAGGATGGCAGATTTAGCCGTTGCGAGGCGCGAGTGGGCGAAAGGGGTAGCATTGGGTGTCGTTGGTGGGCCGTGGAAATGTGGGTTTGAGGGGTGATGAGATAGGGTTGGCGAAGGCCCGGAGGAAATTGAAGTCTGCGAGAACGAATACGCATGACCTTTTCGCGGTTGAAGGTTGCTGGTGGTGAGGCTTAAGCCCAGACCGATAGCAGATGAGCCAGCGCTATGCAAAGAGGGTGTAGGCGCTGTTGAAGTAATGGGGGAACTAGCACCACTAACGGTGGAACCATTGACGAAGTCCTCCCCATGGTTATGAGAGGGCTCCGGGATTATCTTCAAGATCGCTGCTTGTCCAATCCAAAAGTCCCATAGTATCCAGCCGAGGACTGTGCCTGCGCTTCCCCAGCTGAGGACAGAGACTGGTGATACACGCTGCTGATAGATACCGACGAAGGAGCAGACGAATATTACCACCGATGAGATGTGCTGGACTATGACGGTAGAGTCGGCGACTAGGGGCCAGAAGTCATATGGTCTTAGACGAGGGTTTCGTTGTAGGGCGGAGAGGAATGTTGGGGGATCGGTGTAATTATCAGGATCTATATAGAAAGTCGGACCTTTTCTGGAGAGTCTCATAGTCAAAGAGACGACTTACAATCCTTCTGCTTGACCCACAAGAGCTTCTTCCATACATTCTTCCCTCTCCTACTTCCACTGCGGCCTCTGTCCTTCCCGCGCCTACGTCGCGCTAACCCAGTGGCCTTTACACCCAGGCTATCTGCCGTAACAGTATCGTCATTCAATGACAGGAAGTCATCGATCTGCCGCTGCCTACGGGGAGACGAGTGCGCGTAGAATGCATCTTCAGGCGCGAGATGATTGGGATCTGAAAAAGGCCGTTGAGGGACAGGCGGTTTTTTGTTGATGTTTGGAGAAGCTACTGACGATTGGGGAGGTGTCATTTGTATTGGAATTGTCGAAGCTCCATTGTACTGAGCTGTTGCTGTGATAATGAGGCTTTCGGGCGAATCGAGTTCTTGGACTGGAGTGGAGTTAGGGTTGGTTTCCTTTTACAGTTTAGCGGTCTAAGCTATGCCAAGAAACGGCCAACAAATCTCCGCTCCGCCCAAGCACCCCCCTCTTACTGCGTAAGAACATTGCTCTCTTTTCATGTTGTCAAACATGGACTGAGTACTATCGCTCTTCGAACTCCTCAAAACTCCATCATGTCCCGCAAACCGGCCGAACCCGCCAAGAAAGAGCAGAACGAATATATCCCGTCCTTCATCTCCAAAAAACCCTTCTATCTCGAATCCGCCGACAGTGAGAATGACTATCTTGAACATCAACGTCTCCAAACATCTGAGCCTGATCAGTCGAAATGGTACGATAGGGGCAAACGTCTCGGTCCTGCCGCCACCAAATTTCGTAAAGGCGCCTGCGAGAATTGCGGAGCGATGACACATAAGACGAAGGAGTGCTTGAGCAGGCCACGAGCGAAAGGAGCGCGATGGACAGGTAAGGATATACAAGCAGATGAATTATTGCAGGACGTAGAACTAGGCTGGGACGCGAAAAGGGACAGGTGGAATGGATATGATGCGCAAGAATATCGAAATGTAATTGAAGAGTATGAGGAGCTGGAGAGGCTTAAGAGGAGGAGGAAAAGTAGTGGAGAAAGAGGTGGCGAGAAGCTGCTGACGGAAGACGGGGAGGATGGCCAAAACCTTGAGCAAGAGGATGCAAGATATGCAGAAGAGACCGATATGGGGAGACAGCAGAGTACTGCTACTAGGAATCTGCGGTTGCGAGAGGACACGGCCAAGTACCTACTGAATCTGGATCTAGACTCAGCGAAATACGATCCAAAGACGAGATCGATGGTGGATATGGGCGCTCAAGCCGATCAAGCATCTGCATTGGTCGCCGAGGATAACTTCATGCGAGCCTCTGGAGACGCAGCAGAGTTCGAGAAGGCACAGAAGTACGCCTGGGAATCACAAGAAAGAGGTGATAAGAACAAGGTTCATGTTCAAGCGAATCCCACGTCTGGCGAGTACTTCCTGCGGAAAGAAAAAGAGGAGAGGGAGGCCAAGCAAGAAGCAAAACGGAAGATGTTGCTCGAAATGTATGGTGGGGAACAGCATGTACAGCCATTGCAGCTACGAAATATGGCTGTGCTGGAAAACGAGCGGTATGTGGAGTACGACGAGATGGGTGCGGTCAAGGGTGCACCCAAGGCAGAGGCCAAGTCAAAATATCCCGAAGACGTTCTCGTCAACAATCACACCTCAGTATGGGGCAGCTGGTGGTCGAGTTTCCAGTGGGGCTATTCTTGCTGTCATTCTACGATTAAGAACAGCTATTGTACTGGTGAAGACGGCAAGCAAGCGTTCGAGGAAGCCAATCAGAGACGGACTGGTGGAGAGCTCAAGGAGCTGGTAGCTAGGAAAGCGATCGAAGGACCTTCGGACACTGCTATAGAGGCCAAGGAAGAGTCGAAGCCTATCAAGAGCGATCTGGATGGGCAGCCGGGAATGATTGCGAAGAAGAGAACATTGGCTGAGATGAAAGGTGGTGTAGGTGAAGCGGAGCTGGAGGCTTATAAAAGGTCAAGAACAACGGCCGATGACCCAATGGCAAAGTTCTTGGGAACAGATGAGTTAGCGGATTGATCGGCTTTTAGATTTGCGAATAGCGTTGGCGCTGGGGAGTATGAAATTGGAAAGGGCATATAGAGCCCTACAATCCAATGACCTGCAAGCTTTCAATGATGTATTGGTTATCGCTGCTATGTCAAGTACATGCCAACAGCTTGGTAGTCGAGCAAGTTTGTGCTAGTATATGGCACTTTGTAGGCTCCTACTCTACTCCTCTTCCTCCTCACCACCCTCATCACCACCCTTGTCCTTGGCCTCCGCAGCCTTAGCCTTCTTCCTCCTGACACGCCCAGGACGCCCTCCACCGAATGGCGAAGTAAGAGCAAAGTCGATGTGCTTTTGAGAGTCGAGACGGACAACGAAGGAGGGGACGTTGACAATTTGCTTGCCGACACTGTAGACGCAGAGCCATTAGCCCTGGTCACGCGTCCTGTAGACCCAAATCATGAACGTACCGGATATGCCTCTGCCTAATCAACACACGCGCATGGTGAATACTCTTCGCCAAGCCCAATTTGTAGACACAGGTTTGCAGCCTCCTCTCCAAGAAGTCCTCCACCTTGAGAGCGAGCACGTAATCGAGCTTCATGCGGGATTCATCGAGCACACCTACACGAACGAGACGACGAATGAGGGCGTTGCCTTCGAAGAGACGCTTGGGTTCTTTTTCATCCATGGTCAGGAGTTCACTGATTTGTAGGTATTAGCGAATTCCGTAAGATGATAATGTAAACGGTGGAGTGCCCTGAACGCACCGGGCAGCACGACGGATCTTGGAGAGGGTGAGCATGACGCGCCACACCTCACGCTTGTTCCTCAAGCCATATTCCCCAACGATCTTCAGTTCGGAGTCCCTGTGATAGGAGAGTCAATTTGAATCCATCGACATGAGCGGAGACGAGCTCGCGCTTCAGTGGCCGGGAATTTACGTACAGACGAGCGGCCTCGAAAGCTATATGAAGAGAGTCAGCAAAGAATTAGCACAATCAAAGAAAGCTGCTCACGACGACGGGGCACCTTGTAAGTCTTGCTGTAAGAACGTGGCGCCATGATTCTGGTTGATGATAATTGAAGTTGAAGATGGTCGAAGTCATGAGTAGAGGTTGTGCGCCTTTGATCGGCAAAAGGTTTCGCCGTGACGCTAAGCGAAGCATCGCACTGTCGACAGAAGACGGCCTCCAACATTTGACACCAGGATTCATATCGACAACAATAAGTACCGCAAGACTCTGTCACCATGGGTCACTCAGGTGGTCTCCGTGCCGGTACTCGGGTACGTCAGTCGAATCACTCTCTGAATCCAAAGAACAGAAGCGCTCGCCTTTACCCTGCTACAATAAATGCTCAGATCAAGCTAATGGATTCTTCAGTATGCCTTCTCGCGCGACTTCAAGAAGAAGGGTATGATCAAGCTGTCCACATACTTAAGACAATACAAGTACGTTTCTTGAATGTCTGAAGGGCAGAAAGACCCAGCGCTAACGCAAAGTAGAGTCGGAGACATCGTCGACATCAAAGCCAACGGAGCAGTCCAAAAGGGGTTCGTACTACCCCAAATCCTTCTCGTGCCATCGAACATACTTCAGGCCTTCGAAAAAGAATATTAACTCTCAGCACAGTATGCCTCACAAAGTCTACCACGGCAAAACTGGCGTCATCTACAACGTCACCAAATCCGCCGTCGGCGTGATCATCTACAAGCGTGTCGGCAATCGCTACATCGAAAAGCGAGTTAACGTCCGCATCGAGCACGTCTCCCTCTCCCGATCGCGAGAGGAATTCATCAATCGAGTAAAAGACAACGCGGGCAAGAAGCAGAAGGCGAAGGCTGAGGGCGTCCACATGTTTTTGAAGAGGCAGCCGTTGGGTCCAAGGTTGCAGAGGACGGTCGATGCGAAATTGGGGGTGGAGACTGTGGTGCCGATTGCGTATGAGACGACGATTTAGAAGGAAGATTGTTGTCGGGTGATGTTGGGGCGATAGCATGTTACTAAGAATCAATGCAAAGTCTAGAGCTACATGAGAGCTCAAGGTTCTGAAGTGAGATATCGTGATATTGATATGCTAGGCTGTAAGAGCCCGAAATTCGGTCCATCTACAATGCTTTAGAGAAAAGCAATCATGTAAGATGTCCCCATCTCTGTGGAGCCAAGAAACGCCTTGGAATGCTTTGTCTCATTTTGCTCCTTAGAACTGTGCTTGCAGAAATGGCTTCCTACCAGGGTGAGGCGCCATCATCATCATCGTCATCGCCAGCTGCAGCAGCAACAGGTCGACTCCTCAATCTTGACCTCGTCGATCGTCCGTCTCGTGATCGAGGATGATCATACAAGTCATCATCCATTTCAAGTCGCTGATCGACCCTCAGTCCCATCCTTGGTTCGCCTTCATCGTCTTCAGCTCCGTCGTTCCAGCTGTGAGTCGTGCAAGTCCCTGTAGACATGCCCCAACCGTTCCAAGACGTTGCGGCAATGACAGGTGCATTAGGATGCCAACTCGCGTCTCTGACGCACGTCTTCCACACTCCTCTACTCCTTCCATCTTCAGGTGCATAGGTGCTCATATAGAGGTCTGGGTCTCTAGGTCGAGAATGGTGGGTCGCTTTATTGACATCAATCCTGCCAGCCGAAGTCCCATCCAGGTTGTATATGTGGACCTTACCGTCCTCGCTGCCAGAGTAGACATATCTCGAATTAGTGCTCCCCGGAGGTGAAAAGTGACATCGTATGAGCGTCTTCAAAACGCTGTGACCGCTGTAGGTAACAAGAGAGCAGTCGTGGGGATGTGGTTGATATTCGGTCTCATCGTAGGCCATGAACCGGTAGTCAAAAGACGTAGTGTATCGACTTGGATCGAGGGTGGACGCTTTCTCTGTTGGCATCATCTTCCGCAAGTCCCAAAGTTTCATCGTCTGGTCTTTTCCATTGCTGAGCACGTATCGACCGTCGCCTTTGCTATCGACGTACGTCAAACCCTCTGTATGGCCCATGAAGACTCCGGCTTCTCGGCTGTCGCCCATGCTACGTCGATCCCATACTTTTATGGTCGTGTCGTCAGAGCCTGAGTAAAGAATGTGTGGAGACGATTGGTCTCCGTAACAAACGGCATTGACATCGTCAGTGTGCCCGGGAATGCTCAAGATCGATTGCCGAGTCTCAAGATCGTAGACATAGACAGAATGATCAGACGTTCCAGCGACAATCTCTCGGCCGTCGCCAGAAAACCGTATTGACCAGATCTAAAGAATGGCTCAGTCAGATACACGCCCTGAGAATTGAGTAGAGTACACCCACACCGAAATGACTGTATCCACCGTGGAAGCCTCGAGTCCTCCTACTACCCCTGCCACCCATATCCGAAAAGTCGCATAGGTATGGCTCGCCGCTTGAATTAGGGTCTGTAGGGGCAAGGCAAACGATACTTCGAATTGAGCTGTACGCTAGCCATTTGTTGTCCGGGCTGAGAGAAGCATCCGTGATCGTCCACTGGCCGTACGGATACACTACCGTCTTATAATACTTCCAATTGTATGGATTCGAGGTGTCGTACATTCGAACCTTGAAATCTTGCGCGCATGAGAAGAAGAAGTTTCCGTCCTCAGAGTATTGGCCGGAATAGCAACGTGAGTTGTAATGTACAATGGTGTCCGCATTCGAAGAAGGTATCATACTCTAACTCTTATTAGCCATGACCAGAGCAAGGGCTGAGCCCAGACAACTCATTGTCCATACTTGCGATATAGCACTCGTTCCACGGGTTGAATGATTTCGATCGGTACCCAGCTCACGGCTCATCAATGTTCTTGCAAGTCTTGTTTTTCTTTTCCTTGGATTATCACGATAGAATTCGCTACTCCCAAATACACCACCGTCCATCAATTTTCGCCCGACCTCATTTGGCACTGCCGGAAATTCATGCTTCATACGCCTCTTGGCTGGTCTTCGCCGAGTACCCATACTACTGTAGATATCCGCATCATCATTATCATCCTCCTCATCCATGTCTAGCGTGATGCCAGCACCTCCTTCCCTCTGGTTGGCAAATATTCGGCGTAATCCGGCGTGCCCAAGCAGCTGCATTATCTGAGCAGGTACTGTCCTCATCTTAGTGAACAGTCACGTCGTGCCCCAAAGGTCGCTCACCTTGTATGCGTGAAGGTCTTCCAGTGGCTGCCGTTGGTTGAGCCTGAGTTTCCCCTGTCTCGGTCTCGTTTCCTGCGTCCTCATGCTGTGTCTCGTCTTCCCCACCTTCCACAGAAAATTCGATATCGACCCCACTGATACGATCCTCAGCATCTAGTCAGACGTTTATTAGTTCGTTTTCTCAAGATCTGGCCAGCGGAACAAGCTTTGATAGTCATTTCAGGAAGCCATACCATGGAAATCTGCTTCTACGTCCTCCGCAGGATCGAAGAACTCTGCATCTTCGCTCTCATGAGTCGTAGGCTCGTACATGTCGTCATCAGTATCATCGGTCTCCCACTCCCCTTCGTGGCTTGCCGCATCGTAGATGTTTGCAGCATGACTGGCAGGATCTGGGGACTCGCTGCGACCTGCTTCAGAAGGCTGAGAGGGGGCCATGATAGCAGTACTGATTGCGGTGTAAACAAGATAGATCGATTGAACAATATCTCGCCAAGGTCTTACCCTTATCGATAGTAGCACCGGACATAACGGCTTTACATGATTAACTGTTTCCGAGCTTCAATGATGATAGAACACTTCACTGAGACAGTAATCGAGAATATGGGCAGTATCTTGTTAATAGTCTTGTAAAGTACACAGTTGAGTGGCATGTTCTACGCTTTGAGAGCAGGCCACCAAATACCCTGATCTGATATGATCGAAAGACCGATAGCAATCCATCTAGTGGGTATCACTGACCTCTCAAAATGAACACCAAACATATGCTTGTAGTCTATTAGCGTTTGATTGACAAGGATTAGTAATGTACAAGTATTGGGCCTATCTGAGTGGTGTGTCCAGGCGTGGCAGACGTCAAAGGGTTGCATTTCATAAATGCGGCGGAAGCGTGCACAGTCACTGAGCATCCGACGTCCGATGTCCTAAAGGTGGTTACCTGAACCAACCAGGGACATTTCGTTCAAGCCTTTTCCCCTAGAAGTCGTAGGATCATTTCGTACCTGTAGATCATCAGGACAGCTCGTAGGAAGCAAAGATTTATGGAACTCACATTCCAAATGTGATAGCGGAGCTCGGCACAACCCTTAGCATATGTGGCGTAAGCCCGCCGTATAACGAGGCCATGCCTTCCTCTTTCCATATAGTATTGAAACACTGCACGATGCCCGTGTACTTCATTCGGCCGTCTTTTTGTGGTGCTTGCCGTAGTCTTGTTCGGACGACCTCATGAGGGTATGTAATGATGGTCGCAAAAGTCTTAGCAATACCAGCTCCTGCAAATTTGCCGGTCCAACTGACGGTGATGTCCCAATACGATGGTTCTCTTCCTGATGCTAGTAGCCTATCCTCTCTCCCGCTGAGGTACAGTTTCATCTGCTCGTAAAGAACCCATTGCATTGTAGTTTCCATTGCGCCAAGGTAGCTCGCACTCAATCCTCGGTATAATCCTCTGATACCCTCTGAGCGCACAGTTTGCTTTAGACAGTCCCAAGAGTTCTTGTACTGTCGATTCGATAATGTTCCAGTATGCTCAGCACGATTTCTGTCAAGCTGCAAACGTGTCTTGACAAGCCATACTGGGTTTGTGACCGTGCTGGTAATTATGCCTGCGTTCGCAGCAGCGCAAAGATGCACCCATGCAGCCTCTTGGCCGTGATTGAACTTTTGACTTATAATTCTCTTGCCGTTGGCATAAGCGTAGAAGTTGATACATTTTGCAGGGACTGTACCGGTTAGATTAGGTCCGAGACCCTTAAAGAGCGCTCGCCATCCCTCTACGCGATGTATTGAGAAGAGGATTTGGAAGGTTTCACGGAAATGCAGTAGGGCAGTGCCAGGCAGAGAAAGGCTGGATGGCGAAGTAATACCGCGTGCATTTCGCGTGGCGATGATCTGAGCTTGGTAGAAATTTGATTGTAAACGGGTCTTCAGGACGTCGAGAGGAGAAGTGAGCAATGAGGAGGTCGTTGCTCCGACCCTGATACGAAAAGGTCAGCGGAACCTCGAGCGTGGTGGATACAATTCATTTACCCCCCAGCGACTAGGTGAGCCCATGGCTTATGTTCACGCTTTGCTACCTTTCCATCTTCAAGGCATGTGTTCGGTACTACGCCTCCGATCTCTCTTGACTGGGTCAGCAACGCCTGGTTGCTGCTGAATTCAGGTTCTCGAATTTGCGCCGGCGCGACCTTTTCTGACGTGGATGGGAAGGAGGGCATGAAATGTGGGCTTCGCTATCTTATGAAATATGGCGCAGGGTGAGAAAGATGTTGGTATGATGAGTACATGACGATCAGCTCGAGAATAGATTAAGTACTCGGAGTGTACAACGCAGTGGATGACACTACCTAAGGTAAGAATTTTTTCTTGGAACCAAGACGCACCTTACCTTACCTTAAAGTACCTATGACAATGTAGTTCCAAGCGGCTTAGCGTAAGGTAGCGCTTAGAGCTTAAAGTACATAGGGCTTGAACCGGATCGCGTCCTGGGTCATTGGCGTCATGTCTTTATTGACATTCGGACGCTTTTCACACTGACCACACTCGTAGAACACTTCTGCTTTATTTCCCTCATCTGTTACCTGTCCTTTCGTTCTTCATCTTATCCACGATGCGCTCGGACTTGCCTTGCTCCTTGAGCTCTCCTCCTACACGCCCTAGATGGACCGCTTCCGCGTCAGGCTCAATTGTATCGATCATTACCAGGCGACCCCCACAGAGTTCGACCCGCAGCTACCCCGAAGCAATGGGGATACCAAGGAGAAGACCGCGCCCAGGGTTCCTGTAATCAGGGTTTTTGGAGCCACTGAAACAGGCCAGAAAGTATGCGCCCATATTCACGGCGCGTTTCCCTACCTCTATATCAGGTATAATGGGAGCCTAATACCAGACGATGGTGAGATCTATATTCAAAAAAGTCTGAGTTGTCTTCTGACAGGTCTCAGTGGCAGCCTATGTGCACCAACTCCACCTATCAATTGACCACGCCCTCGCGGTCAGCTACCGCCGCAACATGTACGATGGAAAGACCACATTCGCCGCACATATTACTCTTGTGAAGGGGGTACCATTCTATGGCTACAGTGTCGGCTATGACTACTTTTTAAAGATTTATATGCTGAATTCATTGCATATGACACGGTTGGCAGATCTCTTGCGGCAAGGTACAATCATGAGGAAAGTGATACAACCATACGAAAGTCATATGCAATATCTGGCGCAATGGATGTGTGATTATAATTTGTACGGCTGCGCGTACATCGACTGTAGTGAAGTCAGATTCCGAAATCCTGTCCCAAATTTTGTAGATATGAACAGCACGACTCACCAATGGCACGATCGGTCAATAGCGCCTGCTTTGATATCTGATGAGGAAAAGGTACCACGCCAAAGCCATTGCTCCATCGAGGTCGATATATGTGTTCAGCACATCCTCAATCGGCTTGATATCAAGGCCAGGCCAATACACCATGACTTCGTTGAGCGGAAGAATCCTATAGCGACAGACTTGAAACTCGTCCAAAGTATGGCAGGTCTCTGGCGTGATGAAACGCGAAGACGAAAGGCCAGGATGGGCGAAAAGGATCCTGGAAGTAGTCCCTTTCCACCAGAAGTATTGATCTCTGTCTCTGCGGATCCACGCAATTCTCAGCCAGGCGGCTGGATCCACGAGGGCGAGTACATGGAAAAGATCAAGTCGATCATCGTGGATGAGAGAAACAAAAGCGATGGCGAAAAACTCGCATTTGATGAATTTGTTGGCAAGGTTCCTCATGAGAAACAAGTGCAGACATCGCTCGAGAGCGTTGAGGACCTCTTTCCACAGAACCTTGTGCGCCTAGCAGTATCTCAAAGGGCATCCGAGGCTGCAAGCAATGGCAAACATGGCTTGGCTAGCCAAGCGCCACAGGTTGATGAGGCTGGCCTGCTTTCTTTCGAGGAGGACGATTTTGCGTATCAATCTGATGAAGAATTGGCACGGGGGCTGGAGATGTCGCAGAAAAGGCCTGCAAATCAGGTGGACGATCACATGGAGCAGATCAAAGACCAAGGCCTTGACGCGCCACTGTATGAGGAAGACAGAACGCTTCCGAACGGGCTTGTAAGTGGAGAGAATACCACAACACCGGGCAACGTTGGTGGACTGGGTAGATCTGGAGACACGCAAGGGCCCACTTCCTCTTCTGAGCTAGACAAGTTGGGTGTACGACATGTTGGAGACTATAGCCATGTTGATGAGGACGCTTTCGAGATCCCCTCGGAATTTGCCAGTGATATCAGCGCTGACAAATTTAAGGAGACGTCCAGAACGGAGTCTCTCCGAAAGCGGCGGAAGATCGATCCTGCTTTACAGTCACTAGGCGTCGAGTTTGTCGAGGAAAATTTCAAATATAGCATGCAGGAGATCACCAATGATGCCATCAATGCCATTGCCGACCCGCCTAAGGAAAACATCCCTAGACAACGTGAGGCGTCAAGTCTGTCAAAGGGAAATCATCAACAGCATAAGAGCAGTCAGAGATCACATCAAGTGCTGTCATCATCACAGGAAGGCATCCAGCGTGCAAGTGGCAACAGGACTCTCTCTTTTCCTGTTGTCAAGGATCCGCAGGATCCATTCACCATCAGGAAGCTTAGCCAAAATAGCAATTCTCCCACTAAAAGCTCCCAGAAGTCCAAAGCCAAGTCCGTCTTCTTCACTACATCAAGCCAGCCGACTTCGCGCACGTCCAGTCAACAACAAAAGAGTGCACTTTTGTTTTCTGCCCAAACCCCTAAAGCCCCTTCTTCGCAAATATCAAAGTGCTCTTCCCAGATCCACCAAAGTTTTGGCCTTGACAATACAAAGAAACTACTATGCTTTGCACTCGGCCCACCTTCGTCCTCAGATACTGTGCTGGAATTGCGGAACGCCAGGCTCCCATCAGTAGTCTATCAAGATGCTTACTACAGCAATGAGAAGGACGTTCCTGAGCGGGCTAGAGAGTACGCGGGAAAGGAATTCAAGATAGAAAGTGCTACGGTACCATACTTACCAGATTTTGACCCAACATGTACATCGCTTGCCAGTGTTGGGAAGAAATTTGGCATAGTCGTGGACAGAATTGCCGAGGAAACATTACTCCAAAAACGCAAAAACACTTGTGGAATACGAAGCTGGGAGCTAGAAGAGCTTCCCCCTACACGAGCAGAGGTCCAGACATGGGTGGATAAGAACGGTACTGAAGACTTGAGTGTCCCTGATCAGCCTGCAAACTACGAGCCAGTCAACGCAAAGCCGGATTTATCACAGATCGATGGCGCGACACAGAAGCACCGACATGGTTTCAAATATTCACAAAAGCAGAAATCGACCAGTGTCCAACATGAAACTCAGTACATGAGTATCATGAGCCTAGAGATCCACGTCAATACTAGGGGAAATTTTGTGCCGAATCCTGAGCAAGATGAGATTGCTAGCGTCTTCTGGTGCCTCCAGTCTGAGGACGAGGACCTCGAAGTCAATGGCATGAACGAAGGAACGCATGTTGGCGTTCTAGCTCTAGCAGAAGAAGCCCCGCTGGCACACCAAATCTCTCAGCAGACCACAGTCGAGGTTGAAGAGGAAGCATCTGAGCTTGATCTGATCAATCGCATGGTTGATATTGTTAGAGGCTACGATCCTGATATCTTGACCGGTTACGAGGTCCATAATGGATCCTGGGGGTACATGATAGAAAGGGCAAGGTGCAAGTATGATTATAACCTATGTGATGAGTTCTCGAGGATGAAGTCACAGTCTCATGGTCGATTCGGTAAAGAGGATGATCGATGGGGCTTCAATCATACCTCTACCATCAGAGTGACCGGCAGGCACATGATCAACATCTGGCGCGCAATGAGAGGAGAGCTCAATCTGTTGCAGTATACCATGGAGAACGTCGTGTTCCAGCTGTGTCACCGACGCATACCTCACTATTCTTTCCGAGACTTGACATTGTGGTATAGCAGCGGCAAATCACAGGATCTCACCAAAGTCATGGATTACTACATTTCTCGGGTCCAGCTTGATCTTGAAATCCTGGAGCAGAACGAGCTGGTCCCGAGAACAAGTGAGCAAGCACGTTTGCTTGGTGTCGACTTCTTCTCTGTCTTCTCTAGAGGGTCTCAATTTAAGGTCGAATCGCTCATGTTCCGCATCGCGAAGCCAGAGAACTTCTTGCTCCCGTCACCAAGCCGAAAGCAGGTTGGCCAGCAGAACGCTTTGGAGTGTCTGCCTCTCGTCATGGAGCCGCAAAGTGCTTTTTATAACAGCCCTCTATTGGTGCTTGACTTCCAATCACTATATCCAAGCGTAATGATAGCTTACAATTATTGTTACTCGACCTTTCTGGGAAGGGTTGTTGAGTGGCGGGGTCAGAACAAGATGGGCTTTACAGACTATCACAGACAGCCAAGGCTTCTCGAGCTTTTCAAAGATCAAATCAATATTGCACCGAACGGCATCATGTACGCCAAACCAGAAATCCGAAAGTCACTTCTGGCAAAGATGTTGGGCGAAATCCTAGAGACCCGGGTCATGGTCAAGAGCGGAATGAAAGTTGACAAGGACGACAAGACCCTGCAACGACTTCTCAACAACAGACAATTGGCATTGAAGCTTATCGCTAATGTCACCTATGGTTATACCTCAGCGTCTTTTTCAGGGCGTATGCCTTGCTCTGAGATCGCAGATAGCATTGTTCAGACAGGCCGGGAAACGTTGGAGAAAGCTATTGCATTGATTCACTCGGTAGAGCGCTGGGGGGCAGAGGTGGTCTACGGTGATACCGACAGCCTCTTCGTCTATCTCAAAGGCCGAACCAAAGACGAGGCCTTCGATATCGGCCAGGAAATTGCGAATACCATCACCAATATGAACCCTCGACCTGTGAAATTGAAGTTCGAGAAGGTTTATCATCCGTGCGTGCTCTTGGCGAAGAAGAGATACGTTGGCTTCAAGTACGAAAGCAAGAACCAGAAAGTCCCGGATTTCGATGCTAAGGGGATCGAGACCGTGCGCCGAGATGGCACTCCGGCGGAGCAAAAGATCGAAGAGAAAGCCTTGAAGATACTCTTCCGTTCAGCAGATTTGAGCCAGGTCAAAGACTACTTTCAAAGACAATGTACGAAAATTATGAGAGGCAAAGTGTCTATTCAGGACTTCTGCTTTGCGAAGGAGGTGAAGCTTGGTACCTACAGCGACAAAGGACTCCCTCCTCCCGGAGCGCTCATTAGTACCAGAAGAATGCTTGAAGATCCTCGTGCAGAACCACAATATGGAGAACGCGTTCCCTACGTGGTCATTACAGGAGCTCCCGGAGCCCGGCTGATTGATCGATGTGTAGCTCCTGACGTACTTTTATATAACGATAACAATGAGCTAGATGCCGAATACTACATCTCAAAGAATCTCATCCCACCGCTGGAACGCATATTCAATCTTGTTGGCGCTAATGTCAGGCAATGGTATGACGAAATGCCCAAGTTCCAGCGCATCCGTCGCATCGAAGCAGGCTCTCTTCCTGAAGGTAGAGAGATGAGCGAAAAGAAGACTTTGGAGTCGTACATGAAGTCGTCTGCATGCCTAGTCTGCCGGGAGAAGCTTGAGGAAGAGGCGGCCATCTGCACTAGGTGCATGCAACAGGCAAATACATCGCTCCTCAGCTTGCGAACGAGGCTCAACAACGCGGAAGAGAAGGCGGTAGATCTAGAGAAAGTCTGTCGGTCCTGCGCAGGTCTCGCATGGGGAGAAGACGTGAAATGTGACAGTCGAGATTGTCCCGTTTTCTACACCAGGACGAGGCACATGGCAGGTTTACGAACTACAAAGATAGTCACGCAAAGAGTCATTGAAGTCTTAGAGGAGCTTGGGGGTGGTGCATTGGATTGGTGAGCATTAGGCAACGGCGATATTGGTGTCAAGGGCGCATACATATGATACCCGTGGGATAGCATAGAACATCCATTCATTTTACATGAAACACAAAAGCCATGTGTTCCTTTTCCTGGTTCAGCTGGAAAAGTCCAAGTACCATGCAAGCCGTAGGGTCATGCAGACCACCCAGAGCCTCGTAGATCTAGACATCTCTTTGACAATTGGGTACTGACAACTAATACTCAAGGGCCAAAAGATGTGGTCTTCACCTGGAATTACACTTCGATCAATGAGATAACGAAGCGAGCAAAGAGTGCCGCCCTTCTGTCAGACCCTCCTTGGAAGGCGGAACCGACCACTATACATACCTTAAGGTACCTTACCTTCGAGCCATAAAGAGTCGCCTACGGCGTAATGAGCCTTTCGATCACATTGATTGCCACCTATCTCCTCGGTGGCCTAACCTTTCTACCCATCGTCCTAGTCATCCTCCTCTTACACGCGTTTCTCACATTTCCTCGCCGCGGGTCGCCCCCCTACGCCTCCGAACGCTCCTCAGATGATCTCCATAACTCCCAAGACGATGAGCGAAATATCAAGTCCGGTGCCAACGCTACAGAGCTTGCAGAGAAATTCCATCGAAGCCACGAGCCCGATGTTGCCGCCGGCTACTTCGCAGTATGTCGAGAGTACGTGCCTGGAGGAATCAATGGGAAGCCACCGGAGCGGACTACGCCGGCTGGGGCGATAGTAGCTACGGAAAGCCCGAGTGTGTATCAGAGCATGTACAGAAGCATATTCGACCGCAGGCAAGGTCCGACTCTGGACCCTGGCAAGGCCAATGGCAAGACTGTCAAAAGAGCTCGTAACGTCTTCTTCGTGGTGCTTAGACATGGGCATTTGATGCTTTACGAGGATTCGGAGCAGATGGAGGTGAAGCATGTCATATCACTAGAGCATCACGATGTCAGCATCTACGGAGGCGACGAGACAACGCCAATACCGGAAGGCGAGTTGTGGATCAGGAGAAATGCTATACGTTTAGCACGGAGACCTGGTCTGAAAGATCCCATTTCTGCCTCCAAGCCTTTCTTCCTGTTCTCAGAGAATTGCTCGGATAAAGAGGACTTTTACTTCGCGTTATTGCAAAACCAAGAGGTCAAGCCAGATACGCCAGACAACCGTCCGAGACCACAGCAATACGAGACCGTTCACATTATCGGGCTCGTGCAAAAGCTCCATTCATCGGAGGAGCATTTGCAGACAAGGTGGATCAACGGTCTCATTGGCAGGCTGTTTCTAGCTCTATACAAGACTCAAGAGTCTGAGGACTTCATACGCAAGAAGATTACCAAGAAGATTGCTAGGGTCAAGAAGCCGGCTTTTCTCTCAGACATTGTCCTTCGAAAAGTCGACATGGGTGAAAGCGCGCCTCACATCACCAATCCCAGACTCAAGGATCTTACCATTGACGGCGACTGCTGTGCTGAGGCGGACTTCAAATACAGCGGTAATTTCAGGCTAGAGATTGCGGCTACTGCTAAGATCGACCTGGGTACGCGATTCAAAGCTCGAGAGGTCAACTTAGTGCTCGCAGTGGTTGTCAAGAAGCTCTATGGTCATGCTTTGGTCAAGTTCAAGCCGCCTCCAAGTAATCGAGTTTGGATCTCCTTCGAGACAATGCCGGACATGGAAATGACGATTGAACCCATCGTGAGCTCCAGGCAGATCACGTACGGTATCATCTTACGCGCAATCGAGAGTAGAATAAGGGAGGTTATGGCAGAGACTCTCGTCCTGCCACATTGGGATGATATGCCTTTCACAGACACAACTCACCAGAACTTTCGAGGTGGTATATGGACCGACCAGGCTGCCAAAGACCAGCTTCCTCCTGAGCATACCAAGATTCCGGACGAGGCGCCAGAGGACGAGACCGAGGTCGATATGGACCCAGCCTCAGTCTCTCAAATACCGCCCAGAAAAAATGATGGAAAGTCTACGAATCTGTCTGAGTTATTCAGTGTCCCTTCTCCGGGCCATCTACCAAAAGCGGCGAGCAGCTCGACTGCAATGCTCATAGACAGCACCAAAGATGGCACTTCTACTGGCATACAGAAGTCTACAGAACCTCCCAAGGCCTTGAGATCACGCTCGTTTGCATCAGCCGCTGACCCGTTGGTTAGCATGGATAATGCGAACATGGACTCCATACATTTAGAGAAGAAGCGCAAGCAAAAACAGGATGCAACTAGTGCAATGATGGCCATCTCCAATCGGTCGCGGCCTACATCACCGAACGACGACTTCAATGGCTTGGGTCATGAAGTACCTAACACGTTATGGGAGAACAGCCAAAAGTGGAATAGTAGGTCTTCGACTGCGTCTGAATCCAATGATCCAATGGAGCAAACCGTCAATCGAGGTCTGCCTACAGACAGCCCTCAGATGTCACTACCACTGACCCCTACAAGCACAAGCTCACGTTCCACCATGTCAGTTCTCAGCAGTGATGCATCACATCCGAAAGCATTACAAGCAGATAATCGTAGTGCAACAAACACGGAGAAGCGACAATCCATAGCAGCCATTGGTGCAGCTACCGCAGCAGCTAAAAATTGGGGCTGGGGAGTGCTCAATAGGAGCGCGAACCAAAAGCATCAGCATGTGCAAGATCCCGATCGTGCTGGAACTCCCAACCATCCGATTGGACGAGGCCGCCCACTGCCTCCACCTGGTCAGCCGTTACCCTTCCCAGAAGGTGCTCGCTCGAAGCCAGCTGCCCCTGCTACCCCGAAAAGGAAGCCTCTTGCACCACCGACTCTACCTCAGAGAAGGCAAGATGAGACCAAGTCTCGTCCAGATGCGCCACCTCCGCTCCCAATGCGGAAAAGGCAGGGCTCAGCATTTGCTGACAGTCCAAGCGACGAAGGGATACTCGTTGTTGAAGTTCCGCCTGACTCTGAACCTTCCAGTCCAGTCGAAGACAAGCAAGAAGAGCCTGTTAGCGGCGCTCAACTTGAGAAACGCGAAAAGACGCCGTCGCCTAGTGTTTCCGAAGACATGCCTCCAGATAAGCAGACCACTATTCCCGATCAACCGGACTCCGCAAAATAGCGCAACTCTTACAACAACGAGAGTGTTCTATCTAGTTGGCAAGCGGCGCAAGAGGAGGAGGCAAAGGGCGGATGATGAGACCACTCCCTCTCCCAAGAAGAAGGGCGGTCGTAAGCCTAAGGCTGTTGCTGCCGCTGAATTGAATTTTCCCAATACCGAGGCTGCCAACGGTGTCGCTACCACGGAATGCACTGCTGCGGCCGCCGACGTCATCCCCACTCCCACCATGAACCGTCGCGGTCCCAACTAGCCCAAGGACCCTGACGCTTCCCCAGCGAGGCCTGCCAAGAAGCGCCCAAACGATGGCTCGACTGCCACCAATACCCAGGTCGATGGAAATTTCATGTTCGGTGATGGAAACGCCAACATCAAGACCGAAGACCAGGAGGCCGACGATCTTCCTCTGGATAGAGAGGAGCAGAAGCTGTTGAAGGAGGGTCTTGAGGCTGGGAGTTTCATCGGCCATTCTCAGAGCTTCAACTTCTTGACGATTACATTGATGCGTTACTCTGCTAGCGTTTGTAAGACCATTTTCCTTCCTTGTACATTAGTCAAATGAACACATTAGGTGAAGAAGGAAGCTGAGTTGAAGGGTTCGCAAGGCGATACGTTCCGCTACTGAAGCGACCTCTCCAGACTACTTTTGCCATCACTCCGTCCAGCGCTTACCGAACCCCGAAAGCATTTTGAGAGCTTCGTAGTCAAGCACTGTATGAATGAGTCATGCATGTAATTTGCTATTGCCGACTCGGTATTCTGCGGGTGATAACGGGCTAAGTAAAGACATAGATGTAGTTGAAGATATTGTTTGATTCATCTATAGATTTGCTAATTTTTGGCAGATATCTACCTACATACTAGTATGTGTATTCCACTTCGTGATGACAACGGGCAATGGTATCAAAGAACGCATGTTTCAGACGAAGCACCGAGACTCTTCACTTCTCATTTGGACGCCGTAACAACCTTGATGACGCACCAAATTTGCGTTAGAACAACTCCTATGGGGTCGTAGATGCAGTAGTCCCAACGTGCTGTACCTTCCAAAAGAGGGCCCCAGCGGATCTGAGTGATATTAAACGGGGCTCCCACTGGGATAGGCCCCATGGTCACCTGGTCCGAACCTGCCGCTACCTGAAAGCTGTCGATTATTGGACCGTTACTTATGGTGACGAGCAAAGGATCGTTGATTAGGCGGCATTGACAGCCAGCTGGTATCTCATCTGGGCCCCGATTGACGAGGGTAAAGGTTTGAGGGAATTTAGTATTCAGTAGTATCGAAGTGTAGTCAGGGTTGCTTTGACTCATAAGCTGAAGCCCATATCCTGTTGCGTTGGTCGTAGCGTAAGTAAATTGGGCTTGTAAAAGGAGCAATCCGACTTAGAGGTTCATCTCGCTGTCCGCTTTTCACTAGATACTATTTATTGGAAGGTATCATTAGATGAGATTAGATTAGAAGCGACTTACGAAGACCAACTATTCCGACTCCATTATCATCGATGATTCCAATCATGGAGCCAGAATTTCCTTGCCAGCCAAGATATAGAGTGCATGCCCCAGTCGTACAAAGCTCCGTGATGCACTATTCTAAGATTAGGTCGAGAAATCTGCTAGAAATCTGGCCTCTATAAAATTAGGAGTAAGTACCAATTAAGTTCTTTAAGAATGTTGAGAATACCTACTCCTACTTGCTGGAACATCTTCTCCCGCTCCACTTTAAAGAGCTCCGCAAGTCCGTTAACATATTCATCATCAAATCCCTCACTCTTATCAGCGGCATAGACAACGCTCCAAGCGTATCGACCCGTATGGCCCGCAGACAGGAGTTGGAAATCTTCAGAAGACATCCAGTATTCAAAGTCTTGTGAACCTTCGTTGAGGCGAAATATCGCGATGTCTGAGTCGTTGTCTACACAATGTAGATATGCTGTGCGTGTGTCAGGATCTAAAGTCGTAGTGAGCGATTGTGGTGGTGTATTATACGCAAGGACATTTACCCTGAGGACCATCCGGAGCAGCACGGCTATGGAATCTTGTAGAAATCCTGGCATGTTCCCGACCAGGTGATTGTAGAAGTATAAGGCTTCTAAGGTTTCGAAGTCGAACGTGTCTTGTTTTTATAAAAATTCGACGCTCGTAGCAGAAACCAAAGGTCGTAAACTGAGCTGGTGCCGAGGATTGCTGAAGAGCAGCAAGATGCCCGTCGATATATAAATTGTCTGCAGCAAGGCTAGCCTTCTCGATGGTAGGTACACACTTTATTACGACTAGAATTCGATGAATATAGGTGGTGGAAAGGGTACGAACCTGCGTATTCTGAAGATCAAGATTATTCGCTAAAGCTTGCCTGTCGTATTCTACCATGCCTTTATCGGGGAGATACCGACCTTCGGCCCAAGTTCTATGCTCATAGTCCACTTTCAAGGCCCCAAAATGATGTTGACTTGAGCTACCAAATGAATGGAGGCTTAACAGGGCCATCGGTGATAGGGTCTGGGTGTTTATTGACGAATTTTGAGCAGGAGTAGTCGCCTTGTTACGAGGACGAGCCCAGGAGTCCAATAGTCACAGAAATCGTAGGTTAAGGATTTTTGGATGCAAGAAGTAGAAAATATTAGAGAATGTATTAAGAAATTGTTTTGGTGGAATTGAGATTCGCTGGGTTGGGATTTCAATAACAGGAGCAGTACCGGTAGGGAAAGACATAGTAACAGTATTCTCTTAATTAGAATACTAGAGCCTACAGTGGTTAGTAGATGGATGTTGCTGTTGCAATGTTGTGAGTTTACAGTGAAACGTAGAAGATTGTTGATAATATCTAGAGACCGGCTTTACGTCTTCTTATAACCGCCCTCTCGGCCCGGAGTTCTCATACTTGACCACCCAACGCGAAAGTGGTCGGCTCAAGATTTCGAGGATAAGCCTCTGTCTAGGTCGAAGAATGTTCATGATTTTAGCATTAGCGAGTTTTAGGCTTCACAATTTGGCTGGCAAGCGGGCTTTCTGATAGCTCCTGTCGTGGCATAAATGTACTCATGTAGGCACACCATTTTCGTCTCCTTGTCGCTCCCTTAGGCAGTCCTCTCCGAAGTGGCGTGTTGCCAAGCCTTGGAGGTCGTAAGGCTGACGACGACTCTGTAATACGTGCCTAAATTCATACTATCCAGAGTCTACCTTATGGTACACTTGGGCCGGCCTTTTCCTTGTCCAAGTCGTCGAGTTTAATTCTTCCTCACCCAACCATGTCGTACGGCTATGGAGGCACAAGTACTCGTAACGTGGACTTGGGCAAGTAAGCAGCCCTTTCGTGATGGGGAATCTGTGTACAAAGCCATGAATTTGACCATTCAGCAGGTCCGAGACTGACCTTGCGATCAACATTCGTAAGGCGACTAGCATAGGTTAGCCAGAACTGCAGACACACGGGATTTGAATTCATACTAATGCTCATTATCAGAGGAAACCGCCCCGAAGAGTACGCTTCCTGCCGGACCAATTACCCTCTCAGCTTACCAGTGCTAGGGAAACATGTCCGAGCATGTATTGTATACACTTGGGACCATAAGTCTTCGCAGTCTTTCTGGGCTGGCATGAAAGTGCAGCCCATCCTCGCCGATGAAGTACAAACATTCAAGGCTCTAATTACCGTCCACAAAGTGCTACAGGAGGGGCATCCAATTGCAGTGAACGAGGCGCAAGCAAATATAAATTGGCTGGAGAGTTTGACACGAGGTGTCTCTGGGGAAGGCCTACGAGGTATGCATGAGGATCTTGCTGGGAATTGATGATGGACTTTGCCGCGGAAGCTCTGCTGCCATGGAATACAGAAGCTGAAATCTGGGGTAGGGTATGGGCCGTTATTACGAGACTACGTCTACTTCCTCTTGGCAAAGCTCGCCTTCCACCGGCAGCATCCGGAATTCAATGGCCTGTTTGAATATGAGGAATACATAAGCTTGAAATCGATAAACGACCCAAATGAAGGGTAAGAGGCAACCTTGGAATTTGCCAAAAACTACGTGCTGACTCGTAGAACAGCTATGAGACAATCATGGACCTTATGACGCTTCAGGACCAAATCGATACTTTCCAGAAGCTCATATTTGCCCACTTTCGAGGCGGTGCAAACAATGAATGCAGGATTTCAGCGTTGGTTCCATTGGTGCAAGAAAGCTATGGAATCTATAAGTTCATCACCAGCATGTTACGAGCAATGCATACAAGTACGTTTCAAGACGATGAGGCATTGCACAGGCGAACACTAACACGCTGTAGCAACTGGTGATGATGAGGTTCTTGAACCATTGCGTGGGAGATACAATACTCAGCACTACCGCCTCCTGAAGTTCTACTACGAATGCTCCAACCTCCGATATCTGACAAGCCTAATACAAGTTCCCAAACTGCCTCAAGAACCTCCGAGCCTATTGGGTGAAGACGAAGATCGACCAGCTTTGCCACGTCGGCCAACGCGAGAAGTCGAAAAGCAAGAAGAGCCTGCTCCGCCAAGATCTCCTCCACCCGGCAATGCTCCAGATCCGGAGCCAATCAACGAATTCTGGAAGAATGAACAGCGGCGGCAGCAAGAGGAATATGATACAGAGCAGCGAAGACTACAAGACCAATGGAATCAGCAACAGTACCAGCAACAACTGGCTCAGCAACAAGCAGAGCGAGACTTTGAAGAGCAGCGGCGACAGCAGGCTGAGCAACAGCGGCTAGCTCAGGAGCAATTGATGCGTGACCAGTACCAAGCACAGACGCAAGGGCGGATGGCGGAGCTGGAGCGAGAGAACCTCAATGCCCGAGCACAGTACGAACGAGATCAATTGATGCTTGAGCAATATGATCGGAGGATGAAGGATCTGGAAAATCAACTCAATCAACTTAATAACAACTTCAACCAACAAACTTCATCGAAAGATGACCAAATAAGGGCCCTACAAGAACAAGTCAATACATGGCGGACGAAGTACGAAGCACTCGCCAAGCTTTACTCTCAACTAAGACACGAACATCTAGAATTGTTGCAGAAGTTCAAAGGCGTCCAATTGAAAGCGGCATCAGCACAGGAAGCCATCGACAAGCGGGAAAAGCTTGAACGTGAGATTAAGACGAAGAACCTGGAGCTGGCAGATATGATTCGTGAGAGGGACAGAGCTCTTCATGAGAAGGATCGCCTAACAGGCGGCAACAGGGAGGAGCTTGAGAAATTGAAGCGAGAGCTCCGGTTCGCTCTTGAGAAGGCAGACAATGCTGACCGAGCTAAAGGCTCAGAGCTGTCTTCGATGCTGGCCAAGTACAACCGGGAAATGGCCGACCTGGAAGAAGCTCTGCGAAATAAGACACGTGCTCTAGACGATGTCCACTCCAAATTCGGCGAGCGAGACGGCGATCTAGAACAAGAGCTACGGGCCAAAGAAGAAGAGCTCGAGATCTACAAGTCTGGCATGGACCAAACATTGCTCGAGCTTGACGAGCTTAGGAAGAACGGCGGCGATACAGACAAAGCGCTCGATGATCAGATCGATCAGGTCCTTTTGGCGAACATACAGAAGATCCACGATATTATCGACTCTGTGCTGCAAGCTGGTGTTCAGCGTGTAGATGAGGCTCTATACGAGCTCGACTCTTCAATGCAAGCTGGAAACCAGAACGCATCAGCACCTTACGTCCTCTCCCAAGTCGAGAAGGCATCGGCCAGCGCTACCGAGTTTTCTACAGCCTTCAACAATTTCATCGCCGATGGCCCCAATAGCCCTCATGCTGACATCATACGCACTGTTAACGTCTTTGCTGGCTCCATAGCAGATGTGCTCAGCAATACCAAGGGGCTCACGCGCTTTGCGACAGAAGAAAAGAAAGCCGATCAGCTGGTAAATGCAGCTCGCCAGTCAGCACAGTCGACAGTCAAGTTCTTCCGCACTCTTCAGTCGTTTCGTCTCGAAGGCCTGGAAGACACTCAAAGAACAGACGTGGTAATTAACAACAACCACGAAGTTCTGATGAATCTGCAAAGGCTCTCGAAGCTGGCTGACGCTTTCGCACCCAGCTCTGGAAAGCTCATAAATGCCAAGGGCGATCTTGGTGACCTTGTGGACACAGAATTGACCAACGCAGCGAAGGCCATTGACGCTGCAGCGGAGCGCTTGAATAAGATGATGAACAAACCAAGAGAAGGCTACAGCACCTACGAGCTCCGTATTCACGACAGTATCTTGCAAGCCGCTATAGCTGTCACGAATGCCATTGCACAGTTGATCAAAGCTGCCACAGCCTCGCAACAAGAGATTGTCAAGGAAGGCCGTGGCTCCTCGTCACGAACAGTCTTCTACAAGAAAAACAATCGCTGGACCGAGGGTCTGATCAGTGCCGCAAAGGCTGTTGCCTCCTCCACGAATACGCTCATCGAGACGGCGGACGGGGTTATCAGCCAACGCAATAGCCCCGAACAGCTCATCGTTGCCAGCAATGGTGTCGTAGCTTCAACTGCACAACTCGTAGCGGCCAGCAGAGTTAAGGCGACATTTGGAAGCAGAACGCAAGATCGTCTGGAAGAGGCCAGCAAGGCTGTTGGTGCGGCTTGTAGGAGCATGGTAAAGCAGGTTCAGGACATCATCAGTCAGAGAAACAGGGATGAGGGTGAGGAGGTGGATTACGGCGCTTTGAGTGGGCACGAGTTCAAGGTTAGGGAGATGGAGCAGCAGGTTCGTGGCATCATCCCCAGGTCCTATGCTAGGGCTACCCTGACTTCTTTGCGACTTCAGGTGGAGATCCTACAGCTAGAGAACAATCTCAATGCAGCCAGACTTAGATTGGGCGAGATGCGGAAGATCTCGTACCAGGAAAATTGAATGCGTGGAGGCAGCGAAGAGGAGCCTTGGACTGTACGGGCTCAAATGCCAGCCTCTGATCTGCCGGTCTTGATCAAAGGCGAGAATCACTGGGCTCTTGTACAGCAACACAGCTGGGATTAGGCAGAGACGAGTGTATCATAAGTCTGATCTGTACTTCCTCACATGCATGGGCACAGGTGAACAAGGAGCATTTGCATAGCAGAAAGTGTCGTTCAAAACATCTCAATAACACAAGTCCCTTTCGTCCACACAACAAGAAAGCAGTAGAAACGTCATAGCATCAAGCAAACAGCCTCGCCCTTAATAAGAAGACTAGTACGACACTATAAGCGCTGCAATCCTTGTCGTTGCATTGCCAAGAAAGCCTCTTCTCCGCCACGCCGCCGCTAGAAAGTACTCAAAGTCCACCACCACACTTCTTTTCATCTGGGCTTTTTGTTGGGTTTTGTTTTGTTTTCAATTTGTTGCAATCTACCTATCTATGTGCTGTTGACTGTGTTCGTGTACTGCAGGAATCCCTGCGAAAATCTGTGCGCTTGAAAAAAAGAACTCTCGTCCGATGAGCCGCCAGGGAGTAATAGTGTATCATGTCAGAAACCTTCGCTTGTGCTCATGTCAGAACCGTAATCTGACGGAACACCACGAAAAGAGTATCGCTCGACCTTCGCCTGTGCCTGATGACAATGTACACCATAAGGATGCGGTGTGTCCTCATGCCTCCTACGTACGTATCCGTCTCTTTCCGCCAGTATGTGACATGTCCATTTTACCAATGGCGTGTGTGTATGAAAGCAAGTACCCAGTGTTGAGACTCGAAGTCTAGCGGAACACTATTTAAATAATATTGTTCGACTTTCGTATTTTTGGTGACAATGTGCAGCACTATAACGATTTGGTGTATCCACAAATTCGTACCGCCGCTCATATATATCTTTAGGTCCTTGCGCTAGCATAGGACGTTTTGTCTGACCGATGACTCATGTACGAGATCAAGTATCCAGCTTTGCGGTTCATTTATGATAAGAAGATCTGGCTGTCACATCCAACGCAATCCAAGCGTGAGCATAATGAGAACGAAGTAAACCATGGAAGAACAAACTGTGATTGGTTCGGAGACGCACAGCACGTTGCCGATATGAGGATTGGATATGACCTTGCTGGCAAGGTCTCGGCGTAGGTCGATCTCGCAAGGATTCTGCAGCTTTCGGCTTGAACGCGTGAAGGAACAGCTCGGGACATCTGCTCTACGGGTGAAAGCCACTGTGCTTTCAAAATCAGGCTGTAATATCAGCACCCGTGACCGCATATTTCGTAACGTTCAATTCGGTATCTCAATCTCGAAGATCAGGTATATTGTGATTGTGCTCTGGACGAGGCACGAGGTGAAGTTCCGTGCAGTAGGTTCTTCGCAAAAAGCTTGTACGCGACGGCGGTCCAATGCTCACTGTCAGATCCTGTTGGGCATTTACGAATCTTTTGTCGACGGCTCGCCGCATCGCTGTACATTGGGAAGCGCGCAGGATATGATCATCATGGCTATGTGGCTTCGCTTTGATGTGGAGGCTTGTACATCGCGTGTGATTTCCGTCAGAGCTCAAGAACCTGGCCAGAGGTAATTGCGTAAGTATCTGACAGCACATTCACAAATGCGAAAATGATAATATTTCAATGTCTTGCTTGGACCAAGTCCTGGAAAAGGAGCACGCTTAAGCCAAGGCCTGTCAATCAGAGCAGAAGTTGATATGAAGGTTGGAATTAGGCACGTTTTGCTATCGCCATGCAGGACTGCACGATTGCCATCCAGCCACTAGCTTTCTTTTGTTCTTTGACCGAGCTCGCATACATTGCGCCTGCTCTCGAAGCTCAGAATTCCATCGAAGATCGCACTCGTACACCATTGTACCGCCTCAGACTGTCTTAGCCTGGCTTGCGTAAGTTAGCTTGAACAGAGTGTGGGCTTTCGGAGCATCTGCGAATCATGTACTCACCTGCCTTGCCTAATGACGACAGTAGGGTTTCTGGATGTTGTACTTATAGATGACGAATCCTCCCCGGAGCCTTTGAAGGTGCATTGAATACTTCTGCACCGCCTTCTTCAATTCAGATTTGAGATGGCGTAATGCGCGAAGGCGAAAGTTCTTGACTGCAACTTAAATGGGAGGTCAGCTATAGTATCCATTATCTGCGCAAACGTAACTTACACCAGGCATCGATGGCATCTTCGTCAACCCCTGAGACAATCGATAGGAGCTCACACTCAGCTTCGTTGGGCTCTAGAGAGTCTTCGTAGAATTGCTCAAACAGCTCCTGCGTAGCTCTTGTGAGATCTTGGTCTGGTGGAAAGACGCCGGTAAGTTGAGCTGTGACTTTCATTTGCCTGGCAATTCTCATGAGCACAGTTTTCAGAAAAGACTTTCTCCCTTACTCTTCAAAAGAAGCACGGATAGCACAGCGAAACTCGGTGCCCATCTTCCTATACGCAGGAGAATTCAGAAGCTTCGTTGCTATGATTGAATTCCTCTTGAACATTGTGTGAATTTCCACTAGTTTGTCGGTTTGTACACGGCCTTGAGAACGTAGTACCACGCGCTGGCCGAATTTCAAGGGCTCATGAGAGCCAAACACACGCAGACGCTTTTTCTTCTTGATGAACTTCCGAAGCTTTTTCTTCTCGATGCAGCTCAATGAGAGCTCGCGCATTCTAGTCCACAAAGCCCTCGCGTCACCCCGGCTCGCATAAGCCGGTCTATGTCGTGCTTTTCGCGCTTCCGGCATGATTCGAGTAGGTGTTATGAGAATTGAAGCGAGAGAAGCCATGGTTAATGTCTCTAGGAAATTTGTTGTACTTGCTGAAGTGTTGAATCTTCGAGATCAGAAGCTTGGCATATCTAGGGAGATTTTAGCCGCGGTGGTGGGTTGAGGTTTTTGGTGGAAGTGATCGGTAAACAAAGAAATCCAGCCCCCTTTTTCCGGCTAGCGCGGGATTTCCTTCACAGATTCCCACTTACAATCAAGTCTTCCTCAAAATCTTCCACCAACCACCAACTCACTCACATACGCAAAATCTCCAGGGCGCTGTGCGTCGACCATCTTTTCGGTCGTTGGTCTACGTGCTTTAACGATTAGCATCGCTTCGCACAATTCTCCTCGCATCCTTTTTCATTTAATCTAAGACTTTTCAACCCCGCTTTCATAATTCCTACACCTCAAGCAACATGAATAACGCAGCTCCAATGATTGTTGCATCGCAAGCTCCAGTCCCTACACTCATCGATAGCCTTTGGCAAGTGTATGCTCGAAACATCATCTCAGGCTTGCAATATGATATTGATTTGCCTAATCACTTCGCCAACATCATTGGTCAAGAAGGGATCGCAATGATCGCAACTCGCTTTCGGTAAGACCTAGGCGCTTCATCAAGAATCTTGGACAGTGCTGACTTCAATCTAGATATCTCATCCAAGCCCCAGTGACGATCGTTGATGATTCTGGACTTGGACTGGTGAAGATTACTCCTACGCGGAATCCTTCTGGACACGAGGTCATCATGCCAGAAGTCCAAAAGCACAAAGCCAAGGCTCCCAAGCAAGCCAAGGTCGCTCGTCCACCCAATGCCTTCATCCTCTACCGTCAACACCATCACCCGCTCGTCAAAGCCAAGAATCCAGAACTCCATAACAATCAGATCTGTAAGTGCTTCAGGACTTTCTGAAAACAATTAGACTAACAGCTTGCAGCGGTCATTCTTGGGACGCAGTGGAAGAACGAGCGCGAAGACATCAAAGCTCAGTTCATCGCCCTAGCCAAGCAACTCAAGGTCAAGCACGTTCTCGAGCATCCTGATTACCAGTATCAGCCCAGGAAGCCAAGTGAGAAAAAGCGAAGAATGACTCGCCGCAAAGCAGCTGCTCTTGCTAATGCAAAGTCTACAACCTCCGCCACCTCAGCCTCTGCAAAAACGAAGGACACTTTCACTACAAACGAGATCGCAACATTGCCGGAGCTGACTAGAACTCTCGGTGGTAACGTGGAGTTGGAGCTTGGTGACGAGAACGTCGACGACAACGTGCTCGCGGCTATGCTGGAGCAATACAACAATTCTCTGCCGCCCCAGACCAACAGCCCAGCCGCCGCTATGATCATACAGGCTAAGCCTCCAGTTATCTACGACGAGCTCACCGAAGAGGCACAGAATGACAGCAACTTCTATTCCAGCATGCACGACTTCGACCCCTTCATGACAGACGACGAGTTCAACGCCGAGCTGAATCAGTGGGAGTTTGACCCAGTCACCAAGGAGAACATGCTTGCTTTCACCACTCAATACGATCAGCAGCAGGAATCCACCTACTTCGACGCTGAGCTTCGACGTACGTCGGAGGAGGCATGATGGGTTTCTTGCGAGCCGGTGTTCAAGGGGAACGCACTGCTCTTTTCTTTTCAGCACACACAGCGCACACGTACACACGGGGAATCAGCAACGATTGTTTTACGAGGGAGTCCAGTCATGTAATTAGAGGCGTTGATCAGTAGATAGCAAATCCAAGAATCCCAACATGTTTCTCCACATTCCTCCCACCAAGACATGTCTCTCCCAATGCGGCCAGCTCGCATTCCCCTCACCCTCCCCAAAACAGCTCTGGCGCAGCGGTGGCAAAATTCTAGAGCAATCACCCAACCTACCCCTTTTCCATTTTCCATTTTCCATTTTCCATTTTCCATTTTCAGATTCTCAAGTGAATCCCAACCTCGTCACTTTTTCTTCCCAAACACTAAAGCGAGACCAAAGTGGATCATCAGCCCTACCTCCCAACCTCCTTCTTTTCTGAAATGTGAGTTTGCCACCTGACAACGGGAAATAAGCTTTCTACCTCCTCCTTTTTTGCTTTTTGCTGATCGAGCTGACAAATCGAAGTGAACACCAACCTCCCCTTTTCCGACAGCGCTATGGGAAGTCGGAACAGATACGGTGCGTCATAGGTTTACCTTGCGCAAAAGGTCGAGGGCGGAAGGGCAATGAGCGGAGATATTTCTTGTCACAGTAGCAGGATGCGCAAAGGTTGATGGCAGATTTTGAGGTTATTGTGCATCATGTAGATAGATACCTGGCCATTGAGTAAAATCATCTTCCTCAACGTCAAATGCCAGACGTGGCTTTTCCTTCCATGGCACCCAGTCTCTCCAAGCAGTCCACGTATTCGCCCGTGGCCTCAATCTCCCACAGAGAAAGCCCGGAGGGACTCATCCCTTCCTCCTCTCTCCACGCGCGGCTTCTGGTCAGCGACACTTGGTCCCTTTGAATTATATAAGCATCGAGTGCGCTCCTTCTCGAGGTCTGAAGCACGCTTGAGAGCTTCGTCGCATACCAGCTTGCAGCTTGCACAACATTGTGCCCCCAGAACGACAGAGCCTTGTAACTTTGTAAAGTCCAACTCTCGTAGAACCATTCATCCGCCATTAGCTACGTTCGGATTCCAGTCGCTGCACCAGATAAATGTCTGGCACCGCCATTGCGTGTTCTTCTCTTTGGCCCCACTTGGACCCAGCGGCCGTGGACACATCCAGAAGGATCGTCCAAGATTCATGCCAGGTTTCTTCGTCAGAAGAGTGATACATGGTTCTTCGTGGCCCTCACATCGAGGCGCTGCTGGCCTCGTGAAAAGCTTTGACCATGACTCCTTGCTCTCCACGGGATCGTGTACATTCTCGTTGTTACGAGCTGCTAGCCAAGAGTTCCCATTCGAATGTAACTCAATCAACCTAGCTGGAGTGTTTGCATCGCGTGGTGTGCTGTCGGCAGAGCTTGGGAAGCTGGCAGCACCGTCGTAGGTCGCTGGTGGCTGTTTGACTTCGAGAATCTCGGCAGCTGGTTGAAGCGTCGGACTATCGGTCTCGTTATTCTTCTGGGCTTCTTCACCCTCCCCCGTCTCAGCGGCAGGAACGGCTTTCGGCTTAAAGAAACCTTTGAGACTCTGTTGTCCCTTGCCCACTACTGAGGGGGCGGCTGCTGCGGACCCAGGTTTGGTACGCTTCGAGCTCTTGCTGGAGGACACTTCGGCCACCGATCGCTTTTTGCCCGCTACGGACGGAGAGCTTGCTGGGATCAGAGGCATAGTCGCAGGGAAGACTGGTACATTTGCCGCAACTGGAGTTGGAAGATCCTTTTCTGGACTCTTCTCGAGGAGTGTTTTGGTGCCTGAATCTGGCGCTTCTTTGCTAGAGGCGCTTGTGCTTTGTGACTGCTGGAAAGACGGCTTGCGAGCGAACATGTCGCGTATGTTCCTTCGCCCGAAGAACTCTGGTATGAGTTTTCCAGATAGAGGTAGAGGATCGTTGGCTGCAGAGTACTCTCTTTGGCGTTTGCCGTCCACGAACATCCCCGTTGGGTTCATGACATCTCGTGCGTCACGCTCCTCTCCATTGATGAATATCTTGTCTTCCATTGTTGCATAGACAGGACAATGATCAGAACCCTAGTCCTGTTAGCCTTGATCTACCACACACGAAACGAAGGCCGCACCATTAGTCCTTCTTGAATATTGGAGTCTGAGAACCAGCTTTTCATTGCCAGGCTACATAGCACGTAGTCAATCCTAGCTCCGCAATTTCCAGGTCTTGCATTGACCTTCTGTTCCCAGCATGTGAACATCCCTTTCCGATCAGGATGGAACGCTCGACAGATATCCCACATGACCGGGTTCTCTCTGCCCTCGTCCCTATCCCCAAAGACCTTGCCATCTTCTAGTAGATGGTTGAAGAGCCGTCGAGCAGGTGTAGAAACGAACTCGAGGCCTGTCAAGCCTTGCTTTCGCATGGAAGCCTCAGCATTGGCAGCATCCAGCTCCTCCCTCGATATATTCAAATCGCCTGTGAGGACGACGTTCTTGCCCATCGCAATCAGATTTCGAATTCGAGCGTCAAGGACATCGAGAAAGCCACGTCGGAAGTCATCTCTGGTTTCATCACGGTTCGCTGGACTGTAAATGCCCAAGATAACGAACGCTGGGAATTCGAGAATCACACATCGACCCTCAGAATCGAGAGTCGTGGCGTCAATGACGGAAGCTGCTAGCTGTGAGGTTGTAGGGTATCCACCGATTTGCTGCTCTTCCTGCAGGTCTGAGAAGCTCGTAGAGGAGTTTGGTGGGCAGAGGGTGCCAGTGATGCCTTCTTCAGCGCGAGTGGGAGCGCAGACCGATTGTCTCGTGTAGATAACGACGCCAGAATAGCCTGTACGCTGTCAGAAGCCAGCCTGGCAGCTCTACTATGGGTTCTTACCCTTCTTATGACGAGGAAGGCTGAAGTAGCAGTCCCATCCTGGAACGAGTACCATATCGTCAGAGAGATCCTTGCGCTGAATTTTGGTTTCCTGGAACACCACAATATCGGCTTCGAGTATGTCGAACATAGCCTGAGTGGTTAAGCCCGTATCCTTAATAGCATGGTTTCCTTGAGTCTTACTGCAAAGGAGCGCTTGTCTCTCCATGGCTGGTATCCAAATGGATTCCTGATCATCGTATTTCAGCAAGATGTCTCTACCGCACGGTCACTCTGTAGACAGTCTAGTGTTAAGGAGGGGTTTTCATAGATTCAGAGCACGTACCGTATGCCATTGACTGCAATTCACGATTAGCTGAGAGCGTCAATGCTTGGATTGGGAAAACGATACCGTTCCAAGTCGTTATGCGTAGCCCCATGTTGCCTGCTTTCTCTTTCGGCGCTTCATAACGCTCATGGGCTCAAAGACGGCATCAAGGAAAATTGTCGCGCAGCTACAAGACCAGAAAGGTGCGTTGCCTCGAAAATGTGGACGCGAGGTTTAGGGGTGACGTCAGCCCTATGGGCCTCCAAGTTCGATGGCAGCGCATCGAATCGCTGCACTCTTTACATCCATTGAAATAATCTTTGCAGAGTCACGATGCTTCCACGACCATCTATCCTACGCGCGTCCCAGCTTGTCTCCAGGCAGGTGCGTAGCCCGGTCTTTCGCAATACACTCCAACAGCGCTTCGCCAGCAATGAGCCCACTAAGCTCGTGGGCCCCATGGACAATGCTTTCAACAGAGAGAGACTGGCTGTGAAGCAGCACGCTGCGGCATCCGCAGGTAGGCCTTTGCCAGCCTTTCCAGCTGAGTCGAGACTGTGCGCTGACCTCAGGAATTTAGATCTCTGGCGGAAACTCTGCATCTAGTACAACCCCCACGGACACCGAGGCAAGGGCATCAAAGGCTTACAGATCACAGCATTGTTATCCCCGCTCTCCTGATAGGATCACTCAATGCCAAGAACCTTTGGGATGAGCATTGGGAGCACTGGGAGCACATGCCACCGTTGGAGGAGCGGGTGCAATACCCATACATGAACATTCGCACAAAGGCCTACCCTTGGGGCGATGGTGATAAGGTCAGTCGGGTCTGCTCCGGTCATATATTACCCCATCTGGCTAATTGATATGTTGGGCCGCATACAGACTCTCTTGTAAGTTCCACTTCTGTTTCACTCGATTGGGTCTCGACAACGGCTAGGAAGATTGAGAGCGTTCAAAGGAGAAACTACGTATACTTGATACTTGCAGAGGGGCTACGGATGGGAATTCGCACTATTTGGTATCTTGGGAGGGATGTATGCGCAAATGCTAACAGCTTCATCCTAGCTGGAACCCAAAGGTCAACTACCACAAAAAGGACGCGTAGGATTGGCAGCGACTGGTGCGGTGCGGTCAATGGATAAGGAAGCTGGACACGTGAGGCGGAAGCTGGGAAGGGGAGATTTGGGAGTCCTGGTGCTGCTTGGTCATTGCAAGTCGTAGATCTACGTCTCATGGAAAAAATATTTTGATCACTACTCGCTTTCCGTAAATCCTTGAGGCCGATAGTCCTGCTGTGTGGGAGAAGTTTCATGGAAAAAATTATCCATCGAGGAGCAAAACCTCTTGTAGGTGCCCATTTCTGAGCTATGCAAACAAAGCCTGCCAGCCAGTACAGGCGCATTCATATTTGTTCCTTAGCAGCTCTTTTGATATCTAGGTACTTCGCTGCGCAGTCATTTGCCAGCACCGGATCACCATGCAAGTGCATGATGGTAGCTTTCTTGGCCATCATCTCACATTGGCCTTTGATCTCATTGATCTTTGAGAATTCGTCAAACGACCTGTCAATGTTATCCAGCGCCTTTGTCAGCTGCTCCTTTCGCTGCAGTGTCTCGGCCCTTGCTTCTCCTGCCATCCCCATGTGAGCATCCGCAAGGAATGAGAAGGTCTGCGCTGATAGACTGCAGTCCTCGCATTCAAGGACCTGTGGCATAATGCTTTCAAGTAGTTTCGCTGCGGCGTTGAATTCTTTGAGGCTGATTAGGATTGCAGAGACCGCGCCGACAGCTTCCCAAAGAGCTGGTAGCAGTCTGGCTCGATGAGCGAGACTTGCAGCGCGCAAGGCGACAGAGAAGCCCTTCTGCGGTATGCCCGCCTTGTCGTAAATCCGTGCTTTCAGCGTCATCAGCTTGATCCGTTGGTAGACGTCCAACTCCTCGTCGATGAGCTTTATAGCGAGACGTTCCAGTATCTCCATAGCTTTAGAGTAATCTCCACGTCTGACTTGAAGATCCATCTCCAGGATGTTAATGCTGAAGAGTAGATCCTGGCTCAGATTTGGAGGCGCTCGAAGCTGGGAGAGGACGTGCTCGGCAGCAATCAGATTATCACTACACGTCGTTAGAGGTTATGCCAATAAGGTCTTTGTGAATCTCACCAGTGAAGAAACCTCCGTAACTTCAGGAGGCCCATGTTGGCGGTCCAGTACTGCTGGTAGCGGAGTGTTCTCAGGGTCTCGTCGTCTACCTCTTCCATGCGAGCCATCGCATCCTCATATCGTCCTTTCTGAGATAGCTGCTCGATCAGGTCAGATCTTAATTCAATCTGTGGTTTCCCGGACTCCTACTAAGAATGCACTCTTGCATGTAGCATGCACGACGTCTTCGACCGGGGACTCGTCGGCGTAGCATTGAAGAAAGAGCTCTCCAGAGAGCCACGACTGACAGGTCACGCCTGATTCATGGTCAGTGACTTCCAATTTAGTTTCGAAGAGATCAGAGTACGTACCTAGTCTGCCAAAGGCAGATGACTGCATCGACATCTGACTGCCAATTGCGTTCGCAACATTCTTCGTGACGTTGAGATGCGAAGACTTCAATATGCTCTCGAAAGCATGAGCTACACTGTCACCCTATTATCAAACTTGGTAAGCAACACTTCGGCAATGCTTGAAGCGTGACAGGGTATGTTCCTACATTGCTAAGTGCCAACCTCGCCTCGCTGAGGAGAGACGTACTCAGAAGACTCCACATGCTCGTCTCCTTGGCTTTGGCTTTGAGGAATGCCAAAGCCTCCTTGTCCGTTCCCAGCACGCCCTTCCTCTGTATATCATCGATGTATTCTGGGTGAGCTTTGCCAAAATGGTAGAGCCAGCTCAGGCTGTAATTCAAACACCCCATGTCATTGTTCTCCCTTGCAGTAGATATTGTTTCTTGCATAGCAGCCACAGCCTCTGAGTAGCAACCGAAGTCTGCATGAAGTATTGCCAGGTTCAATAAAGCATACTGGTAGAATGTGCGGTCGCGGTTGTGCATTGTATAATCAAAATAGCGATGCAGGTTGTCGAAAGCTGACGAGTAGTCGCCAGCCTTCCATGAGTCCAAGAATCTGTCAACAGATATCAGCAATTAGACGAAAACAATGAGTGTTTGACTTACTTGATGTAGTGGGACAGACTGGGAATTGTAACGCCCGTCTCGACCATTTCGTGAAAATTGTGCTTCATAGCTTGTGAAAGTCGACTACCCATCCCTAAGACTTGTTCAGTGTATCTTTTGGTGATGCTTGAGCCCGTGGAATCCACCTACTCTGCATTTGATCTACCTGGTACCCCAACAGTGTCTCCACATCGTCTACGCTGACACTTGCTTCTTGTCGAGCAAGATTTCCGGAGTCTCCGTAGACGACATCTATTAGTCTGTTACCCAACTCGAGATGATCTTCCTGAAGGTTCACATCGAAGCTAGCATTCCCTGCGGTCAAATTTCTCTTCTTCCACTGTGTGAATGTAGGCGTCCGATAGGTGATGAAACTTTTCCACAGGCTTACGCCGTCGTGGAATTGGAGTCGGGTAAATTCGAGCTGGGCTCTGCGAACGAAAGATCCTAGCGGTGAGGTTCGAGACAGCAGCATGCGATTTGGATTTGAGTCAATGCCATCCTCGACCTCATTCTGCTGCTCCTCTGGCGTTTTCTGAAGCAACAACGAGAGTGCGTCAAAGAAGGCGTGCAACGCGTCGATCGAATTGATCTTCCATAATTTTTGAAGTAATAGATCCCAGACAGTCCGGCCTGGAATGCCGGAAACGTGGCTGATGAGTGCTTTCTGGAAGTTGTCGATGACAAGCGCAATCTCACGTCTATGTGTAGCAGGCCTTTCTTGAGAAACTGCTGAGCTGACAGGGAGAATGTGTGAGACGAGAAATGACAAGACAGGTATGGTTGCTGCTAACGGTATGACGGATTCTGTGTACAGCGATATTAACGCCAGGAGCGCAATCTTCGAGGGCGTCAGATATCGTGACATTCTACGTGGTGGAGGGGACGGAGGACACCACCAACACCATGGTCTTTTTCACTACATAGATCACAGACTAAATACAAGTCAAGCGATGAGGGGGAGAATTGTGAAGGAAGAAACTTCTGTATGGCAGCGCGCCAAGCCATACCATATACTGGGGACTTCGACTAGTAGCGCATTCGATTTCTTGAGCCTACAGATATACTCCTAAGAGTGACTTCTATACATTCTCACAAGGAGTGGCTACATATAGGCTTTGGAAGAGTGGGGGAGGCTCGCTTTGCGGGAAGCCTTGCACTGCAAGCCTCCACCAAGCACCTCTCCCACCCGAAAACATTGTACAAAACACCTTGACAGGCTGGCGAGCCCCATATAGCATCTGCCAAACAATGACTCTCATCCGGCGTGAGTTGCAACATTTCCCATACTAAATCGCGAGGCATTGTTCGTACATGTAGAGCTATACATCGAGGTACCCAAGTCCAAAGAGGGTGGGGCTTTACGATATAGGTTCATGTGTGTAGAGACACTTGGTTGACCTCTTTCGTTCGCAGTCATGGATTCTGTAAGCCCTTAGCCAGGGCAGGAAGGTAGCAGGAGGGCAGCATTGTTGGTAGTCCTGTGAAATGACAGAACGCTCGTAGAAGGGGTAGGGGCGATGCGCGATCAAGTCCTCTAGTTCATGATGGGTTCTTTGTTGCCTCATAACTCGCCGCACCCTCACTGCGTAGTTTGGAAGTCAGTATTACTCTTTCAGGGCAGATTGTGAGTCATGAGACATGATTTGGGAGCAAGGGGTTTGCCAGACATGTGTGGCGACTCAAAAGACGATATCGATGGGAAGGGGTTGACTCAGAAATTATCACGTACTGGTGCAGTCCGTTATTAGCCCAAATTCTGCTGATGGAGAGGTCGAATGGGCCTGGAACTCTGTCCGTCAGACTGACACCTATGGTGCGAATCTTTTGTCTCATCATCTCCGTCTGCGGCTCTACCACCTCGCCATGATTCGTCCTGACAAAGGCGTTGAGTTTAATAACCAAAGTCTCCCACTCGCCAGGTTTCTGGGCGTGCAATCGGTGTTGATGCAGATCGGTATATACTATAGATTCTGTTTGTATGTTGACGAAGTATTTCCTTCCATCTGATTTGACCCTCAAGACAAGGTAAGCATACGGATCCAGATCCCAAAGACTCTTTCCAAATATTGTAGCCGCTCGATCCCTATTGCGCCAACCAGCATAGCCCGTGCGCTGGACTTGTGGCCTGTTCCTTGGTAGATCCGTGGATATTGCTCCATAGAATCGGGCGTGCGCTGGCTGCGACATGGTTTCAGGAAGTTGCTCAAGCACTGCGCTGGAGAAGCCCCCAACGTCTGCATCTGACATGGTTTTGCATATCGAAATGGTATCTGGGTCTGAGAAGTCGAGAAGAGAGTACGGTGCAGTAGGTGTGTAAAGGCCCTCTTGGTTCCAAGCTGCAGTAGAGGAGTATTAGCTTTACCAAGGTCGCCACAAGATATCGCAATTGGAAGCACACTCACCCATTTTGGTGTATCGCTTTAGTTCATCCAGGCTGCGCTTCGCAAAGCCTGCAGCAAGCAGGCGCGATGAAGCTCGCATAGCTAATATGAATTGACGTGAAAAATGATGCTACTGGATGTTGTATCAACGACCATTGGGTCGACAGGATGAGTAGGTTGAACAAGATTATACAGATCGTTACAATCGCCGCTATGGTGCTATGATCAGCGACACTATACATTAAAGTAAGAAGCGCGCAAAGATCTAAAGTAATCGTGTGAAGTGTATCTGACAGCGGACCGGAACGGCCCGCGCGGGTAGAAGCCCTAAGCCTATTAGCCGGAATCTAATAACAGCTGCTCTCAGCCTTGTCTATAATATGTGCACATTTTGGAGGTGGTCAAGAATCGCCAAATAGCTTGGTAAAAGGTTTCATGCTGAAATAGTTGCCTCAAAGATATAGATCATCTCAATTACGTCGCTACAATGGCAACGAACCACACTGTGTATACAATTCCATGGTGCGAGGACAACGTCTCCAGCATCTTCTATGTTTGAACAAGATCAATGCTTTCTTGCGACAGACTGCACTTAATTACAAAATTGGCCTAACGAATGTTGGGCAATGGCCGCCAGATGACCAGCGAATATGTGCTTGTACCCCTACTCTGATCTCGGCCTTGTGTGTGCCAGGCATTGAGAGGCATACAGTGACCAAGCATGTAATTCGGAATACAAAGATCAAACGACAACAATCTTGCTCTATTCCTTGAAGCACTGGATGACCCTGAGAGCGCAAAGCTTTGATGTGAGCCAAAACAAAAGGCATGTACGCCGAAAGCTAATCAGGGAGGCAACAAAGGAGAGCAGCGGGTCAACGGTCATGGCCTTAGTACATCATGCTTGCTCGTCCCTTCTACTGCTTGATTTTTCGGTATTTGTAAGATCCCTTGAGGCTAGGTTGCCCCACTTCCACCAACGGAAGAGCAAGTGGGGTTCTGATTCCAAAAGAAAGCTCCAAAAAGCAAAGCAGCATCTTGACGGGTACAGTATGGAAAGAACAACCCCGATCGTCCAATTCTCTTACCTCCAGACCTCTTGCGAGTTCCTCCAGAGAAACTTGAACCTTGCTCGATGTTCTGGCGGGTTCTCTTAGCTCGAGGCTTTGACACCCAAATGGGAATAGAGGAAGCCCAGCAGCGTCCAAACCAGTACAGAATACAAATCATCAGTCGAAATTTTCATACCCAGCCGTCTTCAGAGCTGCTTTGGGCACTGTGGAGTACTCTCAACCTTCTAGCGGATTCTGTTGGTTGGGATCTTTTACACCAAGATGGGTGGAGGAAGTCGAAGTAGAACCCCAATCGGTACAAAACACAAATATTCAGTTCGAATCCAAGGCCTGCTTTCTTTAGGCCCCTTGATAGGCCCTTTGGGTGGAGTCTCGAGCATACTAGTGTGTTCTGTTGGATGGTACGCGCGGTAAACCTAGTTAGTTACCGCAAACCGTTTCTGAGACTATCGAATACACTAAGTGTATTGGAACAAGTCCATATCGTAGTATTCCATAATGTCTGATAATGACTTGTGATAGGCCAACTGCTTGTGGAGCAGAGTGGTAGCGCGGGACCGGGGTCGAGAGAGTGGTATAAAAGCAGCCCTCTTTCCCTCCAAAGAAGTCTTTCCTCTTCCATTCTACACACCACCCTCTCATACATTTTGACAAGCACCAGCTGCAGTTTCTCAGTCATACATCTTACCCAGCTCCCCAATACTCCTCATCACTTAAGCATACTTCAATCCTTCCAAGCATCTCATACATCAAAGCATCATGTCGCAGTCACCAGCCACCCCTGCTGGCAAGCAAGCCATCAACTCTGAGCCAAGCACTACTAAGTCTTCAATGGAGAAGTCGACCTTCACCTCCAAGGTCAAGCAGGCCTCTCTCAACGAGCCCTCACCAGCTAGCACGTACGGTGACACCGTCGGCAGCAGCGCACCTGCAACTCCACAAGATGCACTTGTCTCTGGTAAGCCACCACCATCACCCTATCTTACACTTCTTGCATGCTATTTATTCTTTTGCTTTGGCTGGTCACATGTTCTCTGTACCTCTCTGCCTCTTTACAACTCTGTCACTGTGTCACTGTGTCACTCTGTCTCTCTCGCACTCGCTCGCACGGAGCATCTTCCATTTCCTCAGAAGAAACAGTGTGCAGGCACTCTTGCTCTGGTATCAAGCCATCAAGCCATCATCGCCTTCAAGTCTTCTGTTGACCGGACCTACAACTGCATAAGCACATCCTACCTACTTCCCTCATCACACCTCACCCTCCTCTTATTACTCTGTCATGCTCTTTCAGTCTTCATGATGCCTCGATCCTCCTTTCAGACGCCTGTCGTGCTCCCTCTCTTTCGCCGCCACGCTTCATTTCCTTCTCTCATCAGTCTACCATGCTGACCGCCCAAGGTCCCATGTCATGCCTGGCCCACTCTCTGCTTGCCGCCCACCTCGACCCTGCCATCCAGAGCATTTCCGCCTCACCTATGACTGGTCGCGGCGCCAAGCAGCACGAAGGCCTTTTACATCTCCGGAGCCAAGTCTCCTTGAGTCCTACCGAGATGGAGCCGCACCGCGAAATCTTCCAAAACCTATCCACAAGTTCTTCCCCGAACTCTGATCGCTTGAAGAGCATCAAAGGTACCCCGAACTGGCGTCAGTCTGCCAAGCAGTCGGATGATGTGTTCACGTCCAACGGCCGAGAGCAATACTCTCCACGAGGTAAATCTTCCCACCATTCTGGTTCTGTTTTTGAGCTAACTACTCCAGGTGACGTTGTGTATACCCCTCGTCATGCTGGCGTTGTGGTCTCCTCCAGCCCTCGCAATGATCGTACTGGCGTTCCGCTCTCTAAAGACACGTCCCAGAGATACCTGCTACCGGAGAATTGCGTTTTTGTTGCCAAGTAAGCTTGACCTTGCCAACCTTTGCATTTCATGACTAACATTGTACACAGCTTGATGTCCGCTCTGCAAGACGACCAACTCGAGCACCATGTGCAGGATGTCTTCATCCAATTCGGTGACTGCTTTACCAAGATCAAGCGTGATAAAGGGGGAATGCCTTATGCTTTTGTTCAATACTATGTAAGCACTCATCTTGCAGCGAAGCTGAGTCGCGAAGCTGACGATCACAGAACGCAGAAGACGCAAAGCAAGCCGTTACACAGGGTCGAGGTCAACTTGTCGCCAATCGTCCATGTCGTACGGAAGTCGCGAAGGTGCACCGTAAGTCTGCCCCAGCTCGTGCTTGCTTCTTGCTTTTCCTTCTTTGGTAGCTAATACACTTCACTCATAGGCTCCGTGTACCTCTCGAAGATCACTGGCGGTCGGATCTCTGAAGCCGAAGCTCGCGAGATCATGAGCAGATTTGGAGCCCTTGAGGAAGTTTGGACTTGCTCGCAGACCGAGCAAGCAATATTTGGTCTTCCAGAAGGCATTTGGGTGAAGTTCAAGTACTTCGACGAATGCCGCGACGCGCAAACAGTAAGTGTCCCTTGTTTTGCCTGCGAATCATACTAATCAGACAAAGGGACTCCGTGATGATGCCCAATTCCGTCTCGAGCAGCCAATCCAGGCTCCTCCTCGATCTACACCAGATACTGGTCGCATCCAAGCAGCGAGCCACTCATACCAGGCAGGGTCTCCCATGCAGCGATCAAGCCCCACCGCCATCATGTATTCCCCAGAGAGACGTGGAGCCGATGGACGTTCCATCTTTGTTGGTAATCTGCCGTCTGATGCCATGAGAGAAGGTATTCATCAAATCTTTGGTGTGTATGGCCATATCCTGCATATCGAGCTTGTTCGCAAGGGGTTCAATAACGGTAAGTCGTGCATGCAGTCCCTTGCGCAAAATCACATCGCTGATGCTCAACAGTCTTTGCCTTCGTTGAATACATGAGTCCAGATTCGGCCACCTTCGCGGTCCAAGCAGCTCAGGGAGCTGCCTATGGGGATGTTTTCCTCCGTGTCGAGCTCAAAGAATCTTCCAATCCTCCCCCTCGTCGCGGCGGAAGCCCACGTTCTAATTTCATGGGAGGTTCGCCCAATGCGATGGGTCAGATGATGTTCCAGCAGGGGGTGCTTGCTGGTATGGCTCAAGCTGGACATCAGGCTTTGCCCCCTCCTCCGGTGTACCACCACCCTGCTACTCCAAATTGGTTCGCTCAGGGTTTCAATCCATCTCCATTCGGACAGTATCCTGCACCAGCTGCGCCAATCACCAACAACACGGCAGCGGTCAACCAAGCTCATGGCAATGGCTACATGGCTCAGCCAATGGGTCAGTTTCAATCTTTTGCACCCTCTCAATTCTTTCATCCCCATCAGCAGCCAGCGCACCAGGCATACCAGCAGCAGCCAGTGGCTCAGCCAGTGGCTCAGCCATACCAGTGGCCTATTAATAACGGTGACAGCGACAACACCAACGCAGACGAGTAGATTCGCTAGCAACTGCCAACATCGACTTTCAACGAGATGCTTCCGACCGCGTTCTACACTTGCCTTCACCGACGCTTGCACACTTCCCCAGAGAAGAGCCCAATTCTACTTACTATCTGAAAGCTTGACAGTATTCGAGATCATCTTATTCGTTTCTTCCCTTCATTGACCCAGACTCTTCAACCTACCATGGCATCGACCCTGGATATTCTAGCTCACATTGAGCTGGTAATCCAAAGGAGCTTTGCACATGCTGGCTCGAGGACGGACCATTATTCCACATGTGTTTTTACTAGAACCTTTTATCACCAAGGTAAGTCTCCACTATTATTACTCCGCGTCTATCGATATCACTGACACCACCTCAGCAAAATTAGACTGTTTCTTTTACCTTCGCTGTTGGGGGGTTATTCGAGATATGTGCTCAAAAAAGCGATCATTTTTCCATCTTTCCTTCATGTACGCACGAATGTCGGTCACCATGACCACTAAAGGTCTTCGCAAATTAGCAAAACACACCTGTCAGAACCACTCGCAAAAATGAGAGGTCACATAGACCGGTATAGCTTAGCAAAAACAGTGAAAGCATATCAAACTCATCTTAATCGTATTGAAGTGGCCTGAGTTCCTCCTTCTTCTACCGCAATTGCAGTATCCCAAATCTTGAACACATCAGGAAAGCGCCCCTTCTTGTACAAAGCAAGTAAAACTTGTCGGAGTCTCCGAATACACAGACGCGGTACGTTTCACCAACAAAGCAGACTTATCGATACCCGGATTATCACCACAGATAAGAAAATTCTGTTCGAGCGATCTCCCACAGATGCGCAGAGGCTTCGACGACACAACAAAAACTATCATCGACTTCGGTAGGATAAGCTGCTTTTTCCAAAGCTGTGAGCCTTCGCAATGGGTCAGCCCTCCTTCCAGGCATCGAATGCCATAATTTACCTGACCTATGGAGCTTTCCTGTACGTGCGACCCCACCTCCTCCCCCACCTGTGGCTACGCACACGAATGCTGATCACCAACGCGTTTGGCATGCAGGGTCTCGGGCTTATACGTTGCTTGGTACTGGAGACATCAGTCCAAGTCCGAATTCCTGGCTACAAATCGAACACAGAAGGGTTAGGAAGTGCACGCGCATGAAAGGAGCACATCGGGGATAGATAGCATCCCATGCTCCCATCAGCAAGACTCTACATACGCGGGATGGATATGGCTGACTACTGGATAGCAATACCTCTTGCCCTGAATTTCATAGCTTCGGGTGGGTGCATCAGCGCCTACGCCTGCACGGCGTGAAGCGGCAGCAATGCTCCCTACGAAATGGCAGTTCCTCAAGCACTAGCTACAGTATCTATACAAGCGGGGTTGACTACAGGATCATGAGAGGGACATCATGACCAGGTTCGTATTTGAGAAACAACGTATGCTAGTGCCCCAAGGTCCTCCTTGCTACGTCGATTTGCAAGGATGGGATGGCAGAGGAGACCTTGGTGCATTGGTATTGCGAGGCTTCACTACGGGTGCGGATTGTGCATAGATTGGGGAGATGGATCCAACTCTACGCTGAGAGAGTGGAGAGATCCATGCTGGTCTATGTACATGAAGCTGAGAGCGTACCGTAAATACTCGATCAAGTTAATGCTTGCGTGGGGAACGTGCTGCCGCTACCGCCTTCCTCCTCCTCTTACAATCGAATGCTGACTGTAGGCCATATTTTTCCCTCGACAGCCCTTGGTTCTGGCATTCTTTTCTCGTACCCCGAACTATCTACGATCGCTGGAATCCAGGGCTTGATTGTCTATACACTCTCTTCGTCCTTGCCATTGCTGGTATTTGGCTTCCTTGGGCCCATCATCAGAAAGAAATGCCCTGAGGGTTTCGTCCTCACTGAATGGGTGAGGCAGAGATATGGCGTTGTAACAGCTCTATACTTGAGTCTCCTGACGTAAGAGGTACTCGAAAAACGCGCACAAGCATTCGCTTATGGCTCGATCTAGACTCATCACACTGTTTTTATACATGGTGGCAGAGTTATCAGCTCTCCAGCAGATCGTCAATGCGTTGACAGGCCTCAATGGCTTGCCAGCTGTTATTGTCGAGTGTGCTGTAACCACGATCTACACATGTGAGCCATGTCCAATGAACATCAGGAAGACAACGCTCATTTTTCGTACAGCTTTGGGCGGTTTCCGCATCTCTTTCGTTACAGACAGCATCCAAGGCGCCATGGTGGTAGGTCTAGTCATCATCGGTGTCATCACCGTGGGAGTCGAGACGAAGATCGATCGAAGCCTTGTCGAATCTTCCCGCCTCCTTGATGCAAGCCTACTAGGCTGGCAACTAATCTACATCCTTCCCGTGGCAATCTTGACCAACGACTTTTTCATCTCCGGATTCTGGATGCGCACATTCGCCAGCAAGACCGACAAGGACTTGGTCCTTGGAACTTCCATCGCAACTGTAGCCGTTACTTTCATCCTCGGCTTGGTTGGTGCGACTGGGCTTCTGGCAGCGTGGACTGGAGCTTGGCCTGGGAATCCACCGCAGGATGGCGGCATTGCCTTCTTCCTTCTGCTCGAGGGGCTTCCAGCTTGGGTTGTTGGCATCGTCCTTGTAATGGTGGTCTCTCTCAGCACGGCAGCGTTTGACAGCTTCCAATCTGCCATGGTGTCGACCGGAAGTAACGATTTATTTCGGAATAAGCTCAATCTCTGGTACATCAGAGCGGCCGTTGTGCTGATTATTTTCCCCGTTGTGGTCGTTGCGCTGAAGAGCCCAGATATCTTGCAGGTATACCTGATCTCCGATCTTGTTAGCGCCAGCTCAATCCCGGTCCTCGTCATTGGCCTGAGTGATGCTTGCTATTGGTGGCGCGGATTCGAGGTTGTTGTTGGAGGCCTAGGAGGTCTACTCACCGTCTTCATCTTCGGAACCATCTACTATGGCAATGCTCACGAAGGTGCATACCTTCTTTTGCTGGAAAACGGTCTCTACTCCAATGATTGGGCTGCTTTTGGCGCCTTCGTTGCAGCGCCCGTTGGCGGCTTGCTCTGGGCTGCTGGGGCCTTTTCGCTGCGCATCGCATCGCAATGGATCCAGGCGAAGAGGAAGGGGCATAGATTCGACGCTTTTGATCCTCCTGCGACCACGAGCCCAGCGCTTTACACTGGCCGTGCGGGGTCTTCAGAGGAAGAGCCTGCGGAGCATGAGGACCACGAACCTACCTTCACGATTAAGCCACAGAAGGGCAAGTTCTTCTAAGCTGGCAAGCCGTTCCCTAAAGTGTGCGTTTTGAGAACGAGTGATGAGGGCTAGGTAAAAGAATGGATGGTCGATGAGTCATGTCAAGGGCCGTGCGGGTGGCCATTTGGATGGCTGTAAGAATGCCGATGGTGAAGTGGAGATGCGTTCGACTTTAATATAGATACATTCATGCTCCGTACCAATTCTATGTTGTCGAGCTTATGCGGCTTTCGTCCAGCACATCTTCCACCTTTGTCTCTTCCGTCGTACCCCAGATCATCCACGGGTTTTCTTTGCCCTCTAGCGTCATCCTCTGCAGCACCAGATATTCTACCATCTGCTTCGGCTCATTACCTGGGCCCTTGGTGACTATGTCCGCGCCCCCGTCTTCCGCCCTGCGAATCCTCTCCAGAGTCTGCTCTGATTTGAGCTTGACCACCACTTGATATACGGCGGAAGTTGGCATATCGGGTAACATGGCTATTCTGGTACTGACGATCCGAGGGAAGCCAATGTACTTATGAAGGGTCCAGCGCATACGTTCTTCGCGTGGTCGCGAGTTGATACGGGCCCGAAATGACGCTTGGATCCCGTCGAGGCAGTTGGACTTGAGGGATTCGATGTCGCCTCTAAGATGTTCTGATTAGTGTTGCCATTGCCTCCATAACATGAGAAGGATTCGTCTCACTCTGCGAAGGCAGTATACATCTGACTGTGTTTAACCTTTGCCAAAGGCCCTATCTTCCGACGATGTATCTTTGGCCACGGCCGGCCTTTGAAGAATCCGCCTTTTGAAAAGAATTTGTAGTATGTGATCCTGCGTAGACATTGTTGATTAGACGCGTTTCTGGTGGAAACAGTCACCGAGGGAAGATGCCCACATTGTGAAGCTTTGCCATTTGCATCTCGCCCAATGCCATTCCAAAGCCATCCATCGTTTTGGCTCGGAGAACGGAGAGGGTTTCCTGGGTCCCGTGGGCATAATGAAGTGTCCTAGATACGGTCAGGTATGGTTTCCGATGAAGGGATACTGCAGGCCATGGTTTTTACCATTGAGAAGACCAACATCAGCTCGTATTTGGGCAGTGGCGGTTCTCTGCTGTCTCTGGACTCTCATACTATTGGTGGCATGTATGTTTCGCGGACTCGCCCCAAAACGGATCGGATGAGCTGGCCATCGACATCTTGGAGGGTAAAGGAACGGTAGCAGGGTTTGCCATCGAGTCTGAAGAGGAGGCATCCTGCCAAATCGCGGCTCTGAATGGCGTCGAGCTCTGGATTGCATCGAGCAAATAGTTCTACTGATCGTAAGGCTGATCCCCTAAGCTCTAGCGTCATTTTCGCCTTGGGATGATCTGCGTCGAATCCGGGGAAGCGCAAAGGCCCTCGTTAGGTCGTGGAGGTAAGTAGCTCACCCGCTCTCTGACACCTTGCGCTGCGCTTTCACTGCACAATCTCAATTGAGCAAATGCGGTCGCGCTGGCGTCGTCACCACCTCCGAGCTATGCGGACAGCTCTTCCTCCCCAAATCCTCTAGCCATAAAGCCAGATGCCGCCGTCTCCCACGCGCTGCATCCCCGTGTTGCTGTACTCTTGGGAGTCAATGCTCGATGGCATATTCCTCTTCTGATATGCCGTGCTCTTAGTACGGCGCCGGCGGTATGGTGGGGCTTGCGTTGCGCGTTTACATTCTTGGGGGAGCTCCTGCTCAGTGATGGCATGGGAATACAAGGGGGTACGGCGTGGACAGTGGAGAAGAGATTCAGGGTTACGGAGGTCTTTTTAGCTATATTATGGGTGTGTGAAGCTATCGATTGTTCCGGGCAAGTCTGATTCGTGTTTGGGCTGCAGTGTTCTGCGGCGGCGTATCTTTCCTACTTCTTCTCCGATTGTCTGATGTCAAGATGGTAAGCGACTAATGTCTACCCGAGACTCTATATTACTTGGAGTAGAAACTCATGATCCGCAGGCTGCTGTTCTATACCCCCTCCGCGACTCTCGTTCGACTTCTCACGACCAATTTCCTGATCGCGTATATCACATCTTGGGTTCTCTATCTTTCCGGGGCTTCGGAGGACCCTCGAATGCTTCTCCCCGCCTGGGTATCGATTGCCACGGTATGCTTCAAGAAACTGGTAAAACGGTGAGATGGATGATTGCTAAAGGCCCCAATAGACTCTCACTATGCTCTACCATTTGACTCAGCGTAAAATCAACATCAAGAAGGAGATTTCGGCGTCGGTCGGTGTCTTCTCGATTGCTAGCTTCATCAGCTTGTGTACATTGCTCTTCCAATTACACCTCACGAGGGAGAATGACCCTGTGGTGCCTTTATTTTCAATGTTGCGGAGGGTTTGGGGATTCCTTGTTGTACCTGGGAAAGCCCTGCATTGAGTAAACGTATACTTTGTCAGTAAAAATCCGGTGCATTGAATCAAGATCAGTATCTGCGAGACATATGCCGCATGGCGTCTTGAATTTGTTGGATTCTGAGTATCGAAATTTGGGGACTACCATGGTAAAGAGTGACAGCGTCCATTCCGGCTTATACCTCATAATTGTGGCATCTCTCGTAAAGCAAGTAGCCTCCATTCATCAGTCTCACCATCATTGCACACTCAAAAAGGGTATCTACCAACGCCCAGCGCACCCACGCCACACCCAGCGGAGGAAGCAAGAAGTAAAAAAAAGCCGCTTGCCTAGGGAACTTCTATCGGTCCGCTAGAGGAGGACGACGTCCGGGGCGTGGCTGATGGGGTTTAAAACCCATGGACCTGTGATATAGTGTAAGCCCAAGTCGTAGTCATAAGCTCTGATGGTTTAGTACCTTGATGGTTTTAGCATCAAGCTCCAGCCCCTCCTTCTTGTCGACCAGGAATTCTTGAACATCCTTGCGCTGATCCCCTTGAAGCTGGATCACCTCGCCCATCTCGGTATCGTTGACGATCGTGCCATTGCAAGCTGGGTGACAGAGCGTTAGTAACAGCTTTCTCAATGGCAAGGCAATAGCGACGACCCACCGAACTTCTTCTTAATGACCTTTAGAATCTTCTTCTGATCGAACTTCTTGGGGAGACCCTGAACAGTAGTCAAGGTCTTACGACCATTGCGCTCTATTGGTGTACCGTCAGCAAAGTCTTCGGGTCACTCTGACTCTGTTTTTCCATCTGAGAGACCACTTACGCTGGATCCGAATATGGATATAGTTCTGAGACTGCTTAGTCTCCCCAGTATCTTCGTCGGCTTCGGCGAAGGGGTCTGCAGGTATCAACACAGTCAGCCTAATCCAGGCCAATACGAAGGAGGAGCGTAAAGAAAGATCTGGAGCATGATGGCAGCAGCCTCAAGCTCCCAGTGGAAGCAACGGGTTCCTTGTGGGTAATGGTTGCACGGAAAGCCATGGAATGTTGCTCACCGAAGGTCTTGAGGTTTTCGATGGACATAAACTCGTGTTCTTCCGGTGACTTTGGGGTAAGTGTTTGTTTGATAGACTGGATTGGTTCTGCGGTACAGTGGACTGTTGTGTTGGTGTACTTGAAGGTCTGAATTTTATTGAGTGGAGTTTGTATTGGAGGTTGTGAAAGGGGGAAGGATGCAAAGCCCAACGTGGGGTCAAGAAAATGCCAAGGCCGGCGATTAGCCGCTAAAGCAAGCAGAGAATGATTCACTTCAGCTTAATCAGCTATGTTATCCAATCATCTCAATGACTATCTGGATGTATGAGCAACTTCTCCAGACGTACTAAGACAACCCTATTTTTGGAGGAATAATCCTCAAAATACACGACGCTCTTGGGTATTGAATATAGTTATTACCAACTCGACCCGCAAAGTACAAAGTTGAAGCAAGCCGTTTTCGAGGTTCAAGATGGCGGAGCTACAGGTGCAGCTGCAGTGCCCGTGGCTGCTCGGTTTCCTCCGGGTGGAGGCATGAACAAAGGTAGATACGTCTGGATTTTCAATCAGTATATCCCCACAGAAACTGGTGATCTTGATGCATACCGTTCCTACTCCCAATACTAGAGGAGACAGCTGATTAGAGTCATGCCAGGCCTTGAAGAGCGAGGGAAACTCACAGGCCATGCCTGCGGCTAGATAACCAGGTGTCCCTGCTTTTTTGGCCTGGTCTGGGGTCTGTGCCAGCCAAGTCTGCACTGCGAAGACGAACGAAGCCCTGAAAGATGTTAGAGTACTCCAACGTAAAGGTTAATGTGAACCTACCAGCCAATCATCCTTGAAGAAAGAAGAATCAATGGACTGTTCGTTCCTGAGGTACTGAGCCTTCTGACTTACCGATTTCGTGTGAACATCTGCATCCATTAGCCGTAGGAGAGAGCACTTCGAGCGGATTGTTGACTCACAGCGACCATAGGCAAGGTTGTGGCCACCGTGCTAGCGACATCGTTCTCCGACTCTTTGGTTGAAGGGTCTTTATACGGAATGACTGAGAGAAGCGGTTAGTTTCGATACGACAAGATGACGACGGAATGTGCAACAGAGGGGCTCTTACCGAGATCTGCTCTCCGCATATCCTTCTTCGAAGCCATACCTCTGACAATTCTTCCAATTACAAATGGTGAAGGATGAAGGATGATGCTGTGCGGAGTGGTTTCAGTTTGGATTTCTGGCCTGAGATTAGGGACCCATACTCTGGCTACAGCCCTAACTCTAACCGTAAGCAGCAACGTTACCTAGAACTACCTCCTTACCTTACTGATCCACGCTTCCTTCGGGTGGCGGAAGAGTATGGATCTCTGTGTGAACATTTCTCCATTTGTATAATTTTTGCCTCATCTTGCTATCCTCTCGAGCAGTTTCGTAAACGGAGAAGGTAAAGGCATTTTGCTCAAATGTAGCCAGAATAGCGTGGTGTGCTTAGAGTAAAGTACTTTACCTTAAACTAGAAGGGTTCACTGCCAGGCCAAACCGCCCAGTGGGCCAGCCTGTCAGGGCTGAGTACCCGGAATTTTTTGTTTTGCTTACTCTGGGGTCTAGCTCTAGGGGCCGCTTAGGGAGAAAAAGTCAAGTCACCATAACTTACGAACCATACTAGTATGAATAAAATCTTTGGTAAAGAAGCTATAGTAATCAGTAATTGCTATAATTTTGCGTGCGGGTATATTGCATCAAAACCTACAGTGGTGGAGTTAGAGCAGGGTGGCCCACTAGGCGGTTTGGCCCCCTAGGCAGTGAACCCTTCTAAGCAACTTGACACTTGAAGCAACCAATGCCAATCAAGCCGGCCCCTCGCGCCAGAACCCGCCTTCCCGTAAAAGCCGATCCCGGCCAGTGCCAGCAGTTGACCCACGCCTTAAACTGCTGCTCCACATCTCTCTCTCTGATCCATGCTTGCCCATCCCCTTTGACGTACGCATGCTTAAATCTATATACTATTCGCCCATTCTATTGCATATTTCTCAAATTCTCACGAAATCAAATCAAATCAAACTCTGCCAACATCAAAGCGAAGCGTTGCCCAAGTATATGAGTACCCCCGAGTATAAATCGTCAACATGCCCGAACGATGACCAGCAATCTCACGGGCATTGGACCGTCATTGCCCCCGGGCAATCGCACTTTTCCAGTACCTCCGAGTCGCGCAGCTTCGCAGACCTTTCAGCAAACTCCAAGGTCATGGCCTCGCCAAATATATACGCAAGCCATCGGCCCAATTACATCCCGTGACGCTTCGGAGCCGGCTTTCAAGAGGCAGAAGTTGGAAGATGCAGGGAAGAACTCAGAAGGAGTCGCCAGTGGAGACATAGCAGGACCTTCGCCCCAGCAAGCTCCAAGTATCAGAGGAGGCGGCTTCGCTGCATCCAAACCGGACTCCAGTCGCAATGAGACAAATTCGCATGTCCATCAGTCTCCACTATTTCCTCTTCGGCCGGGAAAGGATTCGCAAGCGGGTGGAGTCTCAAGAAGTCGCCCTCTAGCTTTTGAGCGAGCTGCTAGGAGAGACGCTGTACCCGTCAAACCCTACGTTCCTGAGCCTCCCTCCATTGCTCCTCGATTCCATAAAGCTGGTAAGCACACAACGCCTCTAAAATCAAGCCGCACCTGCTAATATCGCTAAATCTAGGGCCAGCCGATTTCTTCCCGTGGACGGGGAAACATGCAGAGGATGTTTTAAACGAGCTGACCACGAGACAAGGCTTCTACGACAAATCTCAAGTCTCCAAAGACGAGACCAATACAGCCAAGCCTTCTATCTATGCAAGTTTGAAGCACAAGTCTGGCCTGCAAATCCTCTCGTCCCTCTTCGTCTCGACGCTCAATCAGCGGCAGGTCCATGGCACAATCACGGCAACGAGTACATTCAAGCCTCCACCGAGGGTAACCCTGACAGACACGAAACGAGAAGCATGGGTAAGGGATCTTGCGAACCCCTCAATACCTCTACGCCGGCTCAGCCGCACCATCCCGCACGGTATCCGGGGTAAGATCCTCCTTGACCATTGCCTTAGCAAAGATATTCCAACATCCAGGGCTATCTGGCTTGCCAAGTGCGTAGGCGCCAATGAAATACGAGCATTCAAGAGAAAAGGGACTGGTGGTGTGTTCACCGTTGGAGGAGAAGCCAAATGGATCAAAGATTGGACGACAAACGTAGAGCAATTCCTGGAGTCGATCATCGCCACTTGTGGTAGTCCAGGATGGAGAGCTAAAATCAACTACGCGTATGTACGAGCGGTCCTCTTACTTACTAGTTCTGTTAATGAGATCTTATAGCTTACGGCTGGCTTCACACCTTTACTCGGAGCATCTTCTCGACAGGGGCCAGTACCTGGACTGGGTGATAGCTTCCACCCGAGACAGTGACTTGGACAGCCTTCCTCTGTGGCTTCTGGTAACGCAGATACATCAGCAAGAAATTATTCAGCACAGTCAACAGGGAAGGCGCTTGACGGAAGCCATGTTGGAACATTTGTATAAGGTAGGTCGCCAGAGTCTTCAATTCGCTTAGCCAGGCAGGGTCTCACAATGGGTTAGGCAAATCTTCCGGCCTACAGAGAAACCTACGATTCAGTACTGCAGCAGATCATTATCTTTCTAAAGACTATCATGTCCTCCGCTCCTACATGCTTCCTATTACCCCATTGCTGGGACAAGCATGAAAGCAACATCAGGAGCTTCCTGGCAATAGACGGCGACCCTCTTCACTCATGTTTCCAGAGTCTCTCCAGAAGAAATTTCAACCTTCGAGACCGATCCTTGCAGGCAAACAGGCTACCAACGATGTTAGCTCGAGATAAAGTGATCGGCCTGCTTGACAATTTGTCCACCGAGCGCAATTTTGGAAAGACAGCGGGCGCTTGCCTTCGAATACTGAAGGATCATCATCTTCTAGTCACGACTTGTGTCGAATGGTCTGCCAGTGTCTACAGTCCAGGGCACTTCGGGATTTATGCTGCAGCACGCTTGCTACGTATCTGGAGCAAACATGGTGTTGAACTTCAACGGCCAATCCTGGATTTCTTGAGTACACAATCTACTCAAGTAGGAGTGAGAAAGAGCGATGTTTATCGGCTGCTTGCGGAACTTGTATCCTCGAAGCATATGTCGGTAGGAAAATACCTTCAATGGTTGATGGCCCGCGGAACATTGCATGGCCATCAATGGCCTGGCTTGGTAAGTATTGTCTACCTTGTGATGGCGCGTCACGGGCTGACATTAGTAGGATGGTCCGTGTGAGATTCGTTTCCTGCTTGAGACACCTTTGCATGGCCTACCGTCCTACGTCCTCAACCTACGCCAAACGCTTTTATCAACGCTTGCGGTTCCCGTGGACCATGAGCCAGCTACAATTATCGCGACAAAGGTTAGATTAGCAGATCAGATCCCGAGCTTTTTCTTTGACGACATTCCACTACCTTCGACAGTGCTCGAATGTGATTCCGCACTTCTGAGCCAGATGGTGAAGTTCGACGTGGCTCGATGGATTCGCCAGACACTTATATCCCGCCTCCAACTACGCATTCGTCCGAGCCTGAGCCCTAACGACTCTGATCAGCACATGAGCGATTCAAGCGAAGACTGCCCTGCAGTCATCACTTTGGCTCAATTTCAATCCATACGTGGTATTCTCGAAGGATATGGCAACTTCTCAATTCTCGCAGACATCCTCAACATCCTGTCTAACGAGGTGCAAGGCTCGATCTTGACAGCTATAGCTGATACAGTCAACTTCCATTTTGCTGTCTTTGACGCCATTGGCGCCGCTGCTGATCTGTTTCAAAACCTTTGCAATCAGCTAGGAGATTTATCTGGCCAGGACGTTGTTGAACAAGCTTTCGTCGAATCACTCATTGATTTGGGTCGTCGTCTTCCTGCGGCCACTCAAGATCTCCAGAAGCTTCGAAAAGAGTTTTCAACATATGGACCTAGGTCTCTTGCTGCAGCTTGCTCACCCATCTCGGACAACATGGTCGAAGCAGTCCAAACAGCAGAACCCACCTTTGCCGACGATATGGACCAGATGCTTGCCGGTGGCACCAGTATGGACAAGCAAACTTTGACTCGAGTGTTCGAGACGATCATGGCCCATCTGGAGAAATCGATGCAAGAGCCAGAGCCCTCTGTTGTGCGGACCACACAGCTGCTAGCGCGCTTGCGGGGATTTGACATAACGGAGTTCGATTTTTTGTTCCAGAACTGGCTACGAGGATGGCTACAATCTGAAGGCCGGCCAAAGCTTCTGATTGTATTGCCGCCAATAATATGCTCCAAAGTCGTATCATTCAAGGTGGTGTTGAATGCGATTGCAGAAAAATTGCGAGGTGACGACCTTCAAGATCAGTGCATCGGCCTAGCATTGGAGGCTTTGGAATTGATGACCCAAGCTGGCTCTGAACTCATGCCAATCGTGGACTATCGAGCTTATCGAATTTGCTTCCAACTACATCGCCTCGTTCGGACGGACTCGTCTTCGATCACGACAATACTTCATGTCATCAATGGGGCCTGTACAGCTGCAGACTTTTCAATACGCTCCTGGGCTCAGAGTCAGCTTAGCAGTCTTCCGGTTCGAGATCTAATCAAAGAGGTCATTCTGCAGCGGGCTGAGATGACAAGAAATGACCATTCGTCCTTGTGCTACCCCGTAGACGCTCAACGAGGCATCCCTAGTCTACTTCATACCGACGACCAAGACACTGTGTCTGGTTGGGATACAAGAACAAGAATCTCCAGGCTTTTGAACAACGTTAGCGTTTTCAACATACCCTTGGCACAAATAGAGCTAAAAATGGTCCTTGAGTTGGCGGCACAGCGCTCGGAAGATGCAACAACTGCCTTGTCTGAGATCCTTATCGAGCAAGTCCTCGTTTCAACGAAGGCCAACGCCGACTTGTTGACTTGCCTTGTCTCCGAGCTCCTTATTGGGCAAGCAACCTCGGTCAGAGAAAGGGCTGAGAGGGAATTCCTCTCCAGAATTCTTGATGAGAATGCCTCGAAGCCGGAACGGTCTAAGCTGTATTCTTTGGCCTCGGTCATCGAAGCTGCTGCGTCCAACATACCAGATGGAGCGACCACACGTTTTGTTGAGCAGGTTTCAGATCTTCTCAACCAGATCGCGGCCTCGCCACCGCTCGCCGACGACCACATAGCCAGTGCTGGATCAGGAAATGTACTTCCTCCTGTTGAGCTTCTTCTCCGTCTGCTCATAATCCACCAGACGACAATTCAACACCCGAAATTTCCGCAGAACGCTCTGTTCAGGCTACTCATATCTCTTAGTCTTCTACTCAACCCCTCGAGCTCTGATCCTCCTCTCCAACATCAAGTCCTAGACGTACTCACCCTGGTCTCTGACTCCCTCTCTGACCATACCAGAACTCGATGCATCCACACCCTCCGCGATCTAAACCGGACGAAAGATCTCCGCCTGCAGTTCGTCTTTGGCTACGACGAAACGGTCGAGAATGAATGGCTGCAACTAGTCACCAAGTTTTCATCAGCTGCCGAGGGGGCAGCAACTACAAACACTCAATTCTACCAGCTGCGAAGGTGGGAGATGATGCAAGATGCCACGCCATTGGCTACGGAAAATGACACCAGTCTTAGCTTGTCCCTCTTTGGGGCGAGAAAATCTGTTTTGTGATGCATTCGGAATTTTTTGGGGTGTTTTAGGGATATGCTTAGATGATATACGACGGCGTGGAACGTTGATACCTTGGGTACGGTTGGCTACTTTGGGCGCTGGGGTATTGAGCCGCATAAAACGGCGTTTGATCCTTCTTCATGGGCTGTTAGCAATTAGCGACGCCTTGGAAAGAGCGAGCGCATTTGGCATCTGTGACGTCCGATGCATTCTGTTCAGAATCAGATGCATATACGAGTCTTTAATCAATTACTGGATGATGTAACCTTTTGCATGTAATATTTGCATGTGTTTCCAAGCACAGCTGCCAATGCACGATAATGATACAGTCGCTCAACCAACAGACACTCGTTATGCTCTCTGCTGTGGATCGTAGAGAACTTAGGCTACGATATCGTCAAGCATATTTGAGCTAGTCACAAGGTTGCTGTTCATCTCAAGCTTAGTCGTCGTCGAAGATTTGGTAGGTGTTTTGCAGAATGGTGTCGATCACTCGGACTTGCCATCCAGCATCGGCTACATTTGGGCCTGTGCCCATCAGTGTAGGCCTGTGAAGCTTGTCAGCCAGTGGGTATTGGGTCATGGGCGGTACTATCTACCCGAAGATGATAGCTAGATTCCCAGCGTTCATCCTATTTGCAGCGGAATGTTCTTGCACTCGATTTAAGTGCTATGCAGGTCAGTAAGTATCCTTGTTGCTTCTTCATGACGAGGGCACAAGCTTACCAACGTCAGAGCTCGTAGGGTGGCGTAATTCGGGTCTGGAAGGCTATTGATCGTTGCATGCATAGAGTCACGACGAGTAATATCATCGTCAATGCCTATTTGACGAACTTTTAGACCAGTTCCATACATCATATGATAGATTCCCTTGGACTTACGTGCAGCCTCAATGAAACCGTGGTAGTGCTCCTGAGTTAAGAGTGGATCTGGCAGATCTCGGAAGAATTGCTTTAGCAGGCCAGCAACGCTATTGACATCATGGTAAAATGCCTCTGGGTTGCGGAAGTCCAGTTGATTCGAGTCTACATAGGTTAGGGCTACGTTCCGCGACTCAAAGCGGGTCACAACTCACCATTGTCAAATATGCCTCGAAGCTTGGACACATGGTTGGCGGACCCTGACAGTCTGTATATCCCCTCAACTTCCAAGCCGTACAGATCAACAGCCTGAACGCATTGGTAGACCACCAAAGGAATAGCCGAGCCGTCTCGTTTCAGCAGATCTTCAAGCGAGACCCCAAACACTGGCCTTAAAGCAGGTAGGTCGGTATTAGAATTGTTATTCTGCATATTGCTCATGCCCATGGGCATGGGTGGCTGCGAGTACAGCGGTGTGGAGGTTTGAGCAGGAGATAGCTGAAGTGGAACACCAGAGCTCATGGGTGAAAAGCTTTGGTTATGAGGCGAGTCATTCAGGCCGTTGAGGGGCGCAGGAGCTGAGGAGTACGTAGATGGTAGGCCTGGACTCGGACTGAAGCTCTGAACTGGCAAAGAGGGAGGTTGAATTGCTGGACTTGGACCGGCGAACGTGGAAGGCGGTTGGTTTGGCATGGGTTGGCTGCGAGTATTGACCGGAGGTGGAGTTTGCTGCGAGGAATTGAGAGTCTGGAACAACATGAGTGAGCAGTGAAAACGCACGCATTCTCAAGGTAGATGCATACTGGGTGACGCTCGTATTTGATATCGCCGGAGTTTCCAACTTTCGAGGCAAAACTTGACACATAGCCATTAAAATCTCGCCCGTTGTCGATCTGGGAAACAACGTCCCGTAGACTTCGCTTGCCGCTAATTTGGTCTCTGTTTAGGGGGCTAACCAAGAGCCCGTTCCCGAGAAGCAGTCTTTCATTGAATGAAGCTACATTGTATTAGCTTAGACGACCAGGGAGATGGCGTTCAGCAACACACCGAACTTTTGCAACTGAAGCGTCAGCCCCGCGTCACACTCGTTGATGAGTTCTTGTAGAGCCTTGATAGCTTGTGGGCGTAGCGTGCTGACCAGCTCCTGCCGTTGGCTCTTTGCCGTCTGCACTCTTGAGGAGTAATCGGAATCGGCTTGTTGGACTTTCCTGTGTAGATCCTCCTCATGCTGAGCAGCAGACTTTGGCCCCTTTAAACCGAAAACTCGCCCAGATTGCTTATCACCTGTACGAGCTCGATCATAGTCTTCGGCAAGCGAATCGTACTTCGACTTCGCCTTCTCCATCAACGCCTCCGAGTCTTGCACCCTCTTCTCAGCACTCAATCCATTCTGCTTCCAGTGTTTACGTCCACGCTCCATGTTCGCAGCGAGATCATGTAGGTCCTCGTGCATCTGGTGCAGCGAAAGGGCAAATTGAACGCCATTGTCGGCCATGCTGTCATGAATGCGGATCACCTCTTCGTAATTCTGGACATAGGATCCTTGTCTGTTATCAGGTCTCCTGGCCGCATCATGGCTAGCTTTGCAAAGCTTCTTAAGGCCTTGAGCTTGCTCTTCTTCAAGGTTGGACCGTTTCTTCAGGAAAGCTGCAAATTCTCGAGCTGAGGTAATGCTCTGTTTGAGACGTGTGAGCAAGGTGTTGATCCCGATCTGTAAACCTGTCAGAGTCATCTACATCGTCATACAGCTTGGAGATACCAACATCAGATCTCAAAACATTGTCAACGATTGGAGAGCCCTCATTGGCAGGTGCGGTGGAGTGAGGCCTAATTGCTGTCTGTCCACCGGCAGCTCCATTACTTGTACTGAAGTCAGGCCCGCTGTAGGGGGCAAGTACACCAGCTGGCGTCTCGGAAGACGAGCGATCAAAAGATTCTCGCTGATCCATTATGATAAGTGGGCTGCCTCCATTAGTATCTTATTGTGTTGGTCACAAGCATAAACAATACGCGGCCACCGGGCGCATATTACGCAAAACGGCTCGCTATAGTCTAGGGTAAGATACGGTGTCCGGTAAATACACTTTATCCGGTAGGAATTAATGTCTTTGCCTGTTATGCCTGTGCTCGTTGTAGATGTCCAAAAATTTACGAAGAAGGCCACCGATGGTTTTATTTCGAACCCAAGTTTTCACGGCTGTATCCAGAGCTTTAAGTAATGCCCAGTCCTTAAGTTTCAAGAATAGGTGGCAGTTCTGGCGTGGTCAACGGCATCGAATCCTCAACTTTTGTTTGTAGATACACGCTTCAACCCCAACGCGAATCACGCCCACAACGCCAAATCGATTTTACGCCTAAAAGTAGAATATTCCAATATATACACAGTAGCCACGATATATATTAATACTATAAGTATAGTGAACTCTAGGTAGGTCTTATTTTAATAGGTCGGTAAAGGATATATAACCTCGCTCTACTATTATATAGACGAGAGGACTAAGATAGCGAGAAATAGAGAGTATCAATAGCGATAATTTAATAATGAAATTAGAGCGAGTAGAACCTTCACGATATTATTAAAATATACTTTAATAAATAAGGCTAATTAATATTAAACGATATATATAGATATAAAGTATTTACCCGTATTTTAATAATAATAAATTTAATCTTTTTAATCTTTTTTAGCGTACCCTACCGAATCCTAAATCCAAAAATTATTTATTTAAATTATAGTATTATAACTACCTATTATAAAACTATTAAAATTCTAGGAGATATTATTTAACTATACTTCTATTATAATTTTAATTCTTAAATAATTAGGATCTATTATTATAAAAGTATATAAGGTATTACTAATTTCGCGCTAATTTTATATAGAGACTTAGTGTAAGTCGGTAAAATATCGGGATCTACGGACCTATACTAAGATTATACTTCGGATTAGCGTAGAGATCCTTAAAGGGAATATTAGTATAAAGTAGAGTAAAGTAGGGCGTAGAGTAGAGATCGCGGTTCGATCTCTACTCTAAATTAGAGTAGAGTAGAGTAGAGATTCCTTAAAGATCCCTATTATATTAAGGCGGATTTCTAATAATTATTCTAATAACGCTATTATCTTTATAAATATATATATTTATAACTACTACTATTTCTATAGATATATATACTCATGACTACTACTACCCCTATAAATATATATATTTATAACTACTACTACCTCTATAAATATATATATTTATAGCTACTACTACCTTTATAGATATATATATTTATAGTTACTACTACCTCTATAGATATACGTATTTATAACTACTACTACTTTTATAGATATACGTACTTATAACTACTACTATCTCTATAGATATATATACTTATAGCTACTACTACCTCTATAGATATATATACTTATAGTTACTACTACCTCTATAGATATATATACTCATAGCTACTACTACTTTTATAGATATATATATATTTATAGTTACTACTACCCCTATTATAGATTAATAATAAGATATATTATAAATTATACTATAGAGAGACGATTATTATAATAATTATTATAATTAATATTTATTATTATTCTTTACTCTTTACCTTTTAACCGATTTTAAATCGAAATATTTTTAAAAATAAAGTAATAAGTTTAAGAGAAAACGTTAATATTAAAATATATTAATAAATATTTAAAAAGGGTTAGTTTTAAATTTAAAATTAAACTATTATTTAAACGTCCCCTTAATTTTAAAATAAACGAATTAAACTACGTCTTTAATATAATCTTCGGTTATATCTAACTTTAGGTTGATAATAGTCTTAATTTTAATATTAACCTGAATAATTATAGGTCCGAGCGCTTATTCTATAAGTGCGTATATCTATGGGGGCAGTAGTAGTAGTAGCTATGAGTGCGCACATCTATAGGGGCAGTAGTAGCCATGAGTGCGCATATCTATGGGGGCAGTAGTAGCCATGAGTGCGTATATCTATGGGGGCAGTAGTAGCCATGAGTGCGTATATCTATGGGGGCAGTAGTAGCCATGAGTGCGTATATTTATAGGGGCAGCAGCAGCCATAAGTGCGCATATTTATAGAGGCAGCAGCAGCCATGAGTACGTATATCTATAGGGGCAGCAGTAGCCATGAGTGCGCATATCTATAGGGGCAGCAGTAGCCATGAGTGCGCATATTTATAGGGGCAGTAGTAGCCATGAGTGCGTATATCTATAGGGGCAGCAGTAGCCATAAGTGCGCGTATCTATAAGGACAGCAGCAGCCATGAGTGCGCATATCTATAGGGGCAGTAGTAGCTATAAGTGCGCGTATCTATAGTGGCAGCAGCGTTATTAGAATGATTATGGGTTCTGATATAGAGACACCCTCTTTCCTTAGAAAGACACCCCCTATTTCCTTAGATAGACACCCCCCCCCATATCCGGTTAGTGACTACGGGCACCGTAGTAATGCAGCCGCGAATTATTCAGGCGACGCAGGCGCATCTACGGGGGCAGTAACGGCCATGTATAATAGGGGCAGTAATAGGCCATATATAAAAACAATAATGAGCGTATATATAAGAGTAGTAGTAGGCCATATATGAGGGCAGTAATAGACTATATATAGCCTATTACTGCCCCTATATATAGTCTATATATACGTATATATATAGCCATTACTGCTCTTATATATAGTTTATATATATGTATATACATAGCTATTACTACCTCTATATATATATAGCCGTTACTACCTCTATATATACCCTATTACTACGCCTAACTACTGTGCGCCGGCGTCGCCTAGATATTTCGCGGCTGTATTACTACTGTGCTAGCGGCTATTAACCGGATATAGGGGGGTATCTATTTAAAGAAATAAAGAGTATTTTTCTAAAGAAAGGGGGTGTCTCTATATCACGACCTATAATTATTAGAAATCCGCCTTAGCGTAGTAGGGATTCTTAAGGGATCTTTATTTTACTTTACCCTATTTTAAGCTCTACACTAATAGATCCCTACGCTAGGTTAAGGTAGAGATTATACCTCGATCTCTACCCTACCCCACGCCAATCCGAAGCGTAGTTAAGGTTTCGTACGAAATCTACGAAAACTATATCTACTTTATTAAATATAAATTTTAATTATCTAAGAGTTAAGAGTATAATAGAAATATAGTTAAATAATATCTCCTAGAATTTTAATAGTTTTACGATAGGTAGTTATAATATTATAATCTAGATAAATAATTTTTGGATTTAAGATTCGGTTAAAAAAAAAAAAAAAATTAATTTATAGAATTTTACGGAATCATTGACGCCGACGTTAAACGGATAGCCCGCGCACTAAATTTTGGGTAGGCTAACTACCAAAGTCGAATAAATATATATATAATAAGTTATTCGTATAATAGGCCCGTATTAATATTTTAATTAAATAGAATTAAAGCTAGGTTAGAGTCTAACTATAATATAATATATAAACCGCCCGTCCCCCGCTTTAATAGAAATATATTTATTATTATTACTTTTAAAATATCTTTAAAGAAGTTTAGAAATAATAATAATAAAAACCCTTTATTAAAATAACCCCCTTCTAGGAAATAATACTCGTTTATATTATTTAAAAATACTACTACCGATAAGATCGTTTCTATAACTTTTTTATTTATTTAATAAATAAAGTTATTTTAATCTCGCTTAAAGTAGACTCCGAGTTATTTAAAAATTTATAATTTAACTCTAACTCTTTTTAAAACCTTAGTATATTTAAAATTTATTATTAAAAAACTAGGTAATAACCCTAGCCGGCGAGTCGTTAATAAATAGAATAATTCTTAATTTAAATTAAATTAATTTATACCTCTATCGTTTTAAAGAGTTTTTATAACTCTCTTTTTTATAGTTTAAAAGAGTTTCGATAAATTTATAAACTAGGCTAAGAGTTAGGCTAGGTATACTTTTATTTTTATATTATTATTATTATCTAGGCGTGGCTTATTTCTATAGAGGAAATCGTTCGATAAAAATAAAAATAAAGATAAGAATAAAAAGTGAGAAATATTAATAATAATACTAGGAGTAATAGTTAAATTTACTACTATTAAAATTATTAAGACTCGTAAGGCCGCTAAAATTACTATTATTAAAATTATTAAATTAATTATTATTAAAACTACCTTTATTTAGGTTATAATTAAAATTATTAATATTTTAATATTTTTAAATAAGAATAAATCTACTAAACCTACTAAGAAACTTATAGTATAAGTAGTATTTTATTAAATACGTATCCTATTATATTAAATAAAGAAAACGACTATCCTCTTTAATAAAATAAAGAACTATAATATTAATAATTTAAATTTATTCCTATTAAAGCGAGTCTTTAGAGAGTATTAAAAGAGAGTTATTAAATATACTTTTAACTATAAACTACCTACGTTTCGAGTCTTTATAACGGCGACGTTATTATATAAAAAACTACCGGCGACGAAATAATATCCGTAGACTATAAATAAAAATAGTATTTAGTATATTATCGAGGGTTAACTAGATAAGTTTTTTATAAATAGTAAAAATAAATTTAAAATAGAATTACTACTATAGTAGGCTCCTACTCTTATAGAGGAAGTATTTACTACTATACCTACTTTATTATAATTAATCGCCGTTATTTTTCTTATTACTAGCTTTAGTACCGGAGCTAGCGTTAATAGTTTTATTTCTATTTTACTCGGGGTTATTAGAGGGAATAATTCTATAAATCGCTAGTTTATTATATTAAAGTAGTCGAATACCCTAGATTTTAATATTATTTTAATCTAGATTATTCTCGGCCGCTAAGTATATAATAAATATAAATATTTAAATAAATATAAATACTATATCGATAAAGCGGTGAGTTTATATTCTACCGAAAAAGACGGAAAAAGCGTTTAGATCTATTTAACTTATATACTAGCCCTAGAGATCGATTTAATACCGGAGTTACTAAATACGTATTTAGTACCTCGACTCATTTTGAATAATTTTGAATAAATTAAAATAAGCTAGTCTAAGTAGTACCGGTAGATAATTAGATATATATAATTATAAATAAATTATATAGTCTATAATACCGCGCTAACTTAGGGAGTATTACACGCGTATATAATTTTTATAAATCGACGTAATTTAAAATCTAAATTAAATTAGCGTAGTTATAGCGCTCTATATAGCCTTAGCGAGCTACCCGGCGCTAGTAGAAAATTACGGATTTAAAATCTTAAATCCGAAGTTACTATTTTTAGGTTTTTTATTTAAAATTTTTTTTTTTTTTTTTTTAAAATAATATTCTCTTTTTATTATCTTTCCGCCTAAAGTAGTAAAAAGCGTATTTAGTACCTCGACTTTCTCGTATAATCTCCCGCTTTACCGATATACTAGGTTAATAAAAATAGAATATACTATATATTATTAAATAAAGATACTATATCGGTAATTTGGGAAACCCCGATTTTTATATATTTTACACCGAAATTATATAAAATACTAGAAATGCGTATCTACTCATGTCCTATATTCTAAATATATTATATACCGATTAAATAGCGATATTACACCGATTTAGTAACTTTTTTATTTTATTTTAACTTTTAAGAGTATCTAGACTAGGGCCCCTATATATTAATATAAATATTTTACTAAATCTATTTTTAGCCTAGATTCCGAATTTTTAATTAGATTTTTACTAGCGTTGCCCTATAGGGCTATAAAGTTACTTTTAGAATTAAGTTTAGCGCTCCCGCGTAGACCTTAACTCTAACTTAAAAATCTTGGCGCTAAGATTTACCAAGGCTACAAAATACGCATTTTGCACCGATTAAATAGCGATTTTGTAGAACTGTTTTTCTAGACTTGCCGATATACGGTTTAATAAAAAACTATTAAACTAGATATTTTAAAATAACTAAATAAGGAGGAATCGCCGGCGAGAATAAAAAAAAAATAAGAAAATAAAATAAAATATAAAGAAAGAAATAAAAAACGAGAGTAAAAGAATAAACCTATACTATTTAGATTAATATTACCGCCGCTAGTAAATTATATATATTTATTATTTATTTATATATATATATTTCTTTTTATTTAGCCGGTAGCCTCTCTTTTAATAAATATTCGAATCTTTATACTAGAAGTTAAGATATAGGTTAGAAGAGTTTTAGAAAAAATAAAAGAGTCTTCCTATTACTAACTCTCTCGTTCTATTATATACGGTTTTATTATTTTACCTTATCGCGGTAATAACCTAGTTAACGGCGACGTAATTAAATAAATTAAATAAATTAAATATAAATTATAGTACCGCGATAAGCCTAGCTTAAAGAACGTAAAGAATAAATTATTAAATAAAGACTATACTATAAAAAACGTTTAGGGGTAGAAAGATAATAAATTCGAATATAAATAAAAAAAATAGAGATTATACCTAGAATAGGATATTTATTTACTCGTTTTACTAGTTAATTTAAATATGAAAAGAGGGAATTTTAAATAAGAAATATTATTAATAATTTTAAATATCTCTCGAATATTTTTATAAAAGACTCGCTGGCCCTAACTAGTTATATTTTAAATATATTATTAGGTACTTTAACTAGGAGGCCTATACTAGTAATTAAAAACCGTATTATTAATTTAATTAAATATAACGACGACGACGGTTAGGGCTACGGAGCGGACGAGGATTTAAATAATTTATTACTTTTATTAGTATCGGCAACTTGGGAAACCTCGATTTTTACGCATTTTGCACCGAAATTATATAAAATACTGGAAATGCGTATCTGCTCATGTCCCGTATTCTAAGTACATTATACACCGATTAAGCAGCGATATTATACCGATTTAGCAACTTTTTTTTTTGACTTTAACTTTTAAGAGTATCTAGACTAGGGCCCCTATATAGGAATATAAATATTTTACTAAATCTATTTTTAGCCTAGATTCCGAATTTTTAATTAGATTTTTACTAGCGTTGCCCTATAGGGCTATAAAGCTATTTTTAGGATTAAGTTTAGCGCTCCCGCGCAGACCTTAACTCTAACTTAAAAATCTTGGCGCCAAGATTTGCCAAGATTTGCCAAGGCTGCAAAATGCGCATTTTGCACCGATTAAGCAGCGATTTTGTAGAACTGTTTTTCCGGACTTGCCGATGTAATAATTAAATTACCGAGGAATAAATAAATTAAAGTTACCTATTTCTACGAGCTATTTATAGACTTATATATATAAACTATTTTCTTACTCTATATTATTATAGATAATATTATCCTCTTCTTCTTCTTTTTCCTAAATATTTATTTCACTTTTATAATTAATATTTAATTATTAGAAAATATTACTAGGATCTCTATAGTTAACCTATAATTTTATTACTAAATCTAGGAAATAATTAAATCGCCCCTCGTCTATATATATTTAAATAATATTAAAATACCGTTTTATCTAGCTCTTTAAGACTAAGAATAATATCTCGATAAAGTTATAATCGGGTAAATAGGGAGGGAGGTATTCGAATAGAATACCGGCGTTAATATATAGCTTAGCTAGAACTAGATTATAATAAATACTAGTATTATTATAGATTATTACTAAGAGTATATTATCGTCTTCGAAACGGCCGTAACGAGGGAGGATATTATATTCGATAAAATTATTAAATATCGCCGCCGTAATTAAGTCTTAATAGATAATTTAGTCGAGATAACTATTAATAATATATATAAATGAAAGATTTTACCTCCTACTCCTATATAAACTCTAAATAATTAATAATATAATATTAATAAAAGTTTAATTATACTTTCTATCGCCTACTAAAGTTAAATATATCGACGTTATATATAAAAGCTCGGAATATATTAATATATTTATAAATAGTATTTTTATTTAGAAAGATTAATTAATTAACTCGTTACCCCGTTAACTTTATAAATTAAATAGTTATTAAGGCCTAATTATATTTACGAGTAATTTTATATTAAATTTTCCTACTCTAATTTAAATAGTAAAGATATTATTAAATAATACTTTTATTAATAATAATATTATACTTATTTAATAAAAAGTAGGTTATTTCGTCTAAATAAATCATCGGCCGCTTAGAAAAATAGTATAGAAATTTATATTTTAAGAATTTATTAATCTTCTTAAGCCGCCTCTCTAGATTTTTACTCGGTATAAAAACGATACTATAAAGCCTCTATATCGTTATCATCCTCTATAGTATATATAGGCTTATATTATAGGGGCCGGTGGCGATACTATTAATACTATATCCTAACTCGAATTCGTATTAGATAAGGGCGCGAATAGGCTCTAGAACGACGACGACTATAACGGTAGTAAAGGGGGAGCGGTAGTAAAGTAAGCCTATAATAAGATAAGGCCTTATAATACTTAAATAGTTTTAAATTTAACTACTTAGGGTAGATCTATGGTATATTTACGTCTATATCCTATTCTACTCGACTTTGGTGGTTGGCCCACCCAAAATTTGGTGCGCGGGCTATCCGTTTAGCGTCGGCGTCAATGGTTCCGCAAAATTCTGTATCATTACTGAAATAGGGTTTACTAGTAAAACGGGTGTGAGTAACAGTGATCGACATTATTTTCAAACTCCATTATACAGTATCTGTAATGTACTTTAACAATCTATATTAACGCTCAAGGATTCGAACATTGTGGTGGGCTTGCACGTTGAGCGTCCCGCCATTACGGCGCCGACTTGCTTCTCGTTCATGCGGCGGAAAATCCCCTGCAGCCGACAACGGTAATCAACATGGCCAATAGCAGCAATTCGAGCGGCAATGGAAGCATTTTGAACGTCCTCAACGGCGAAGCGGGGGTGGGCCAGAACAAGGAGGGGATCCCTCTCAAGGCTTTTGTACTCAACATTGCAGTCAGTCTGGGGCTTTTCGCATTCGAAATCTCGGGATTCTTCTTGCTCAAGAGCTCGGCTGTAGGGCGGAGAATATAGTGAGTACCATTCCCATTGTCCCGAGACGCCCTGGCTAATGCGCTTACAACATACAGTCAACCCAAGACATATCTCGTACAAGACAGACTGCGAGTAGAAGCGGTGCCCGCGAACCCAATCAAATGGATCCGCAGGATCTTCAACATCGAGGACGAAGAGCTCAAGACGAAGTGTGGGTTGGATGGGTACTTCTTTATTCGACTGATCCGGGCGATGATCATCATATTCGTGCCGTTGATGGTCGTCATTGTGACGGTACTGCTCCCGATCAACTACAACGGAGGAAAAGACGAAGGTGTCTTCGACGTGGGTGGAGAGCCCGTGGCATCCAACGTCACTGGCCTCGATACACTGTCGTGGCAGAACGTTGCTCCAACACAAACACATAGATACTGGGCACACCTAGTCTGCGCGCTCCTGGCCATCTCTTGGACGCTTTACAGAATGTACCGTGAGAAGCTCAACTTCATCGACGTCCGGCAGCGATTCCTCACATCTCCGGAGCACAGACTCAAGGCCTCCGCCAAGACGGTCCTCATTACAAACATACCATGCGAGTATCGAAGTAAAGAGGCATTAGAAGCACTCTACGATGTCTTCGTGGACAACGACGACCGTAGCAGGTTGACTGTCTGGGTGAATCGAGACTACGGGTCCCTGAGAGCCTTCATATTTCGTCGTCGAAGTCTTCGTCACGCGTTGGAGAAAGAAGAGCTGAGGATCCTACGACTGGTCAACAAGAAGTATCGAAAGAGTGGAGAGGTTACGGCTTCGAAGAGAATCGCAGGGAACACTTCTCAGGAATCGCTCGCTCCTGATGACGAAAACAAAGCACACACTGAGCATGATGAGCAGAGTATCTCCACCGCCTACGAGATGGATTGCCACAAGGAAGCAGAGCTATGGCACAAGTACTTGAAGCCTTCGACTGCCTCCCAAATCTCTCTTGTCCAGGGAAAGGATGGTATTTGGAAATCTGCCTCGCCATTCAAGATCTGGGCCTCTGGCGAGAGAAAGAAGGTACCAAAGATTGCCTGGCTGCGCGCAGAGGTTGCTCGTTTGACTGTCCAGATCGAAGAGCTCCTGCCGAAGCTGGACGACGAGGAGCAATTCAAGAAACAGAACTCGGCGTTCATACAATTCGACAGACAAATGTCGGCACATATGGCTTGCAGTCTGGTCAGTCACAACAAGGCCGGTCGAATGTCTCCTCGATTCCTTGAAGTCGCCCCACACGAAGTCATCTGGCCCAATATGGACGTGACTTCTCTTGGGCGTTTCATCAGGACTTGCATTGCCCTCGTCCTATTTGCAGCAATGCTTTTCCTCTGGGGTATACCGACCACTGTTCTTGCGTCCATCTCTCAGCTTGATACTCTCAGGTCTTCCGTTTCCTGGCTCTACTGGCTCCGCGCATGGCCGTCTTGGATCATAAGTTTGATATCAGGCAAGTCGCTTAGCAACCGGACCGCAAGGGCTGGCGTAAAAACTCATTGCTGTTGCATTCGCGCCTTTAGCAGAGGATATTGTTGTTGAAGTAGCTTTTGTCCATCTCAATCCAGGATTCACAGTTTCCATATGAGTCGGTTTATCTGGTTCATTCAGGGATTGAGTGGACAATCGTTCACTATCACGATATATCCACCGCCAAAGGTCCGCACAAAGCAGAAACTTGTTTTTGCACCAGTCCTTCCGGTCCAAGTCACTTCAGGTCGGGCAGCTAATTTGTGCTAGGTCCCCTAACGTCTATCCTGCTTGCTTTGTTGATCCAACTTGTTGTACCAGCATTGTCACGAAAACTGGCAGTCCTCGTGGGCACACCTACGCGTAGTAAGCGTGAGATCGTCACACAAGATTTCTATTTCACCTTCCTCTTCATCGAGCTTGTGCTGCTCACGGCAATCTCTTCCGGCATCGCCAACGTCATTCCTGAGATTGTTAAGGATCCCCGTAACGTTCCCACTATTCTAGCCACCGACCTTCCTAAATCTGCCAACTACTTTTTCAATTACCTTATCGTTCAAGCCCTAGGCTTCAGCGGGAGCGTTTTGTTCCAGTACCTGCGCATCCTGTACATCACCATAATCTGGCCTTGGTTCACGCAGACTCCTAGGGAGGAAGCGTGGCTTCAAACGACCATCCCACATCAGGTAGGATCCAAGCCCTCAAACGCTCTCGATTCTCCCTTGCTAACCTGAACACAGATGTGGGGTAATGTCTATTCGCTGATCACCAACTTTGCAGTCATTGGTATGTCCTTGCGATATCTGCTCGTTCGGATTAATTCCGGAGCGGCCGTCATGAGTTGTCACTATCAGAGGACACTTGGTAATAGGGTAAGCTAACAAAACTTTCAGGCTTGATATACTGCATTATATCTCCATTGATACTCATTTTCGTATCCATCACGTTCTCTCTGTTCTGGGTGGCTTATAGACATAATTACTACTACGTTCAAAGGAACAAAGTCGATACCCATGGGTTACTTTTCAATAATGCTATTTCGCAGCTGTTCACTGGCATCTACATATTGGAGATTGCCCTTATCGGCTTGTTCTTGTTGGTTAGAGACACGCAGAATAATTTTGCGTGTTCGTCCCAAGCCACCATCATGGTTGTCGTCTTGGTCTTGACGGCTGCATTCCACTTTGTCATGGAGCAGCACCTGCGACCTCTTTACGAATACCTACCAGTCGCACTAGAGGATTCGGCTGTCGACGCCGAAAGACAGCGATTTCTCCTACACGATCACGACAAACCCTCGCATAAGGGAAGCGGCGACAGCGACGGTATTGAATTATCAGAATTGAGCCCAGTAGCCAGACTAGACGGCAGTGTCGACGAGCCGACGAAGAGGAGAGCGAGTTGTGTCCAAATGAAAAGTATGTCTGCAACAGCAGCCCACGCGAGAAAAGCACTGTCAAGATTGAAAAAGAAGACTGCAGCAAGGGTCACAGAGATCCAGGCTCGCGTCCCTGAGCCGATTGACATGTCGAGGCGACAAGAAGTCGCTGACCAGCTAGCAGCAGCAATCGCCGGCTATCCTGATGAGCTGACAGACCTGTCCCCTGAGGAGCGGGAGGCGGAGCTCAAAGCCGCCTTTCAGGATCCAGTCACCAGAGAGCCAGCGCCCGTCATATGGATCCCGCAGGATCCCGCGGGGATCTCAGAAGACGCAATTAAGCAGGCCAACAAATATGGTCGCTACCTGCAATACAGCAACGCTGGAGCATACCTGACCACTAAGAACAAGTGCGAGGTCACTCAGCCTCCTCCAGACGTCAGACCGGATTGGCTTCTTGAGTGGGTGCTATGAGGCGTAATTGTTGCGGGCATTATCGATAGAGACTGCTTGGGACGCATGGCTGTTTAGAATTAGTACACAACGATACCCTTAGCAAATCGCATGTCTGGCTAGTTTCACATAGCTCCGTACTTCTGTATCATTCTTTCCAATTGTAGCTATAAGTATTCACAAGGGCAGCCTACTATTAGCTCGTTCAAAAGCCAGTGCCAACGGTATCCAAACGCTCCATCTCTTAGCCTCCCGCAGAGCAGTAGGTTTCATTAATATAGAACGCCTTGCACAAGCAGGTCAAAACCGATGGTGGTGATACTATGATGGTGAAACCAAGTTTGAAAATCTAAGGTATCCCACCCTTCATGATAGCGCTCCGTGAATTAGAGACATAGCTGTCACTCCTATCGATCTACTCTTGAGCACAAAGCTACCTGTCATTTGTTATCGTTGATAGCCTGGCTGAAGACAGATTCAATACAGGTAGCGGTCGTCTGAACATCGGAGATAATGCTGGAATGAGAGGAATGACTGTTTGATTATCTATGGAGGAAGCGGTCTATTTATGCTTGTTCAGCTACCCCTATTTAACTAACGATAGAAGGGTTCACTACCCAGTGGGCTACCCTACTCTAACTCCACTACTATAGGTTTTAATATCATATTTTCGCAGGTAAAGTTATAGAAATTATTAATTACTAAAACTTTTTTATTATAATTATTTAATTATTTATAATAAAATACTTCTTCAAATTAGACTTTGGAGTAGGAAAATAAAATCTCTAAATTTTTAATTTTTAATAAATTAATATATTAGAGAATAAACTCTTTTAAATTAAAAAAAATAAAAATTCGAGTTTTAATACCCCGTTTATAATAAGTTATATACGCGAACTATTTACTCTTTTATTATTTTTATAAATTTTATTATTACTCTAAAAATATTCTAATTTAATATTTTATTTTATTTTATTAATATTAAATATTAGTAATTAGAATTCGCGCTAAAACTAAGTTTTATATATATAGTCTTTATATTTACTTTATTAATTAATAACGTAATTATTAAACTATTAAATATTATAAATAAAATATAATATTATTATATTTTTCTAATACTAGTTATTTACTCTCGACTTTTAGAATTTTTAAAAATTAATTCTATTATCGAATAATAAAGATCTTTATTAAATTTATATATTTATTTTTATATTATTATATATACCCTAGGTATTATAATTTAATAATTTTAATCTTTTTAAATCTTTTTAAAAAATTATTCGTTAGAGGTATAAAGTTAAATTAAATATAAATAAAATATATTAATAATATTAACTCCTCGAACGAGTTTAGGGACTTTATTATAAATAATAAAATAATTTTATATAAAATACTATTAAAAAGTTTTTCGAAAATATATAATACTTTTAATTATCGAATATGAAAACGAGTAATTAGAATACGAGATCCGAGATTATTCTCGCGATATAATAAATAGATAATTATTTATTATATTATTTATTATTTTACCTAAAGATTTATTATCGTTAATATTCGAAAATAATTAAATTATTATATTATATTAAGGTTGGACTTTAATAGTTAAGATTCGGGCCAAAGATACTATATATAATATATAGTCTTTATATTAATCTTATTAGTTAGTAATATAATTAATAAGTTATTAATATTATAATTAAATACGTTACTATATAACTAGTTAGTTACTTTTAACTTTTAGAGTTTCTTAGAGATTAATTCTTTTATTAAATAATAAAGATTCTTATTAAGTCTATATATTTACTTTTATATTATTATATATACTTTAAATATTATAATTTAATAGTTTTAATCTTTTTAAATTAGATAATAACGACTTTAATAAACTAGAGTTTTAATAAAAAATTAACTCGAAAAACTACCCTCGAACCTCCTTTTTAAAAAAGATAAGACGAAAGTTAAATTAATAAGATTTCATTACCTTAAAGAGTTACGAAATTAATTAAGATAAAAGAAAATAAGGGTAGTAGAGATAAAACTTAAAGTACTAGAGTAGAGAGTAAGTTACTAGCGCGTTTTAATATAACGAAGACGTTGTAATAATAAAATAAAACTAGTAATTAAACGAGAGGGTATAAAGGGGGTATAAAAACTTTAGAAAAATTAATAATAATTATAATAAAGATTATAAAAAATATAGAATATAAGGAGGTATAGTAGATAATATACTATAAATTATAATTAATATAGATCGCGCTAGAGATAATCTTTAGTTATATATATAAAAATTAATAGAAAAATATAGATTTTAGGAGGCCTAAATAAACTCGTTAAAATAAAAGATTTAGAAATTTAGGGCGAGGAGTATATTTATATTATTAATATAAAACTAGGCTAATATTATTTATAGATATATATTTATTTTATTAAAATATATAGCCGAAACGAACCCCCCTCCTTTAATAATAACGACTAGCGCGAAAGCGAAGTAGTTAATAATTAAAATAAATAATATTAAGGCTAAAGAATAATTGAAGAAAATAATTAATTTTTAATTAATTAAAATATTCCGGAACGAAGCCTACCTAGTAACGAAGTTAATCGTCGGAGTAAAATAAATAATAAAAGGAGACTTTATTTTATACTATATAATAATAAAAGTAAGGTAAGAATTAAAGAAAATAATTAAATAAATAAAGAGTATTAACCCCTCGACGAGAGTACTAAAATAAATTTATATAATAATAATATATAGCGTAAAAAAAGAGACCGTCGATATAAATAATAAAAAAATAATAATAAAGATATTAAAGAAGAATAATTATAGGTTATATTTAGAATTAAATATTATAAATATAAAATAACTAGGATTCGCCCTTAAGTTAGATAAATATAGCCGCGAGAAAAAATATTTAGTACTCCTTTTTAAAATCCCGGACCTAGATATAATAAATAAATTAATAACGGACGGGTTCTTAAAAAACGAATAATTATTATTATATAAAAAATAGGAGAGAATAAATAGCTTAAAGTAATATTTTAATTATTAGAGATATAACTCTATAGTTTTAATTTATAAAAACTAGCCTAAATACGGGATATATATAAAACTCTATTAATTATATAAATATAATATTAAAAGCCCGAAGGAAAAGTATTATATAATTTATTTTAGACTTTATAAATCTTAGAGTAAAATATACCTAGTTAAGTAAAAAGAGATATACTAAATCTAATAAAAATTAAAGAATAAATCTAGGTAGTTTATAATATTATCGAGGATAATAACTCTAAGTTCCTAGGTATATTTAACTAGCGATAAATTTATATTAATACCGGCTAGGGGTATAAAGAAGAGGAAAATAATAATAAATATAATTAATAAAGTCTAAAACGCGGTTGTTATACCTAGGAAAGTAGAGACCGAGATAGAATAATAAATTAATAATAATACCTAGGTAAATAGTTCTTTAAATTTTAAATAATTTTTTAATAACGACGTTCGATTAATTAAATAAAAACTAGTTAGAATTAATACTACTAGGTAACTAAAAAATAAACGAGGAACTTATAAATATAATATTAATATATAATAAATTATAGTACCTAATTTAAAGTCGTATAGTATAATATTAAAAAGGAATCGAAGTTAATAATAGAGTTACTTTAAAATAAATAAATTAAAGATATCGATATTATAATTATTTAGGAGCCTAATTAAAATCTTATTATTTAGGCGCTATATAATAATAGTATTAATTATTTCTACCTAGTATATAAAGGAGGCTTAAAGGCCCGTATATATTTTTATATAAATAAAAGGATCGATACGGGTAGTTAAAAATTAGTTTATTATAAAGGCGACTTATACTTTATAAGGATTATATTAAACGAGCGAAGAAATAAAAAGGAATCTCGGTCGGATAAAATCGGGGAGGAGGAGGTTATTAATCGAGGAATTCTCTATTATAAAAAAATATAGATTTATAATATATATAACTTATTACCGATATAATATACCTCGATTAATAATCCGTTAATATTATTATTACTAAAGGAAGTATTAACGGAGGAAGACGAATATATCTTTTTAAAGAATTTTAACCTTTATTACCCTAGCTAGAATAATATTAAACGATATATATATTATATTATAACCGATTATCTCCTAGGAATTATAAAGTTAAGGGAGATAAAATTAGGGTTATTAAAAATATCTATTATATAAAAAGCCCGAGGATATAAAAATATAATTAATTTATCTTTCTTTATAAGAGGAGTATATTAAGTTATAAATAACTCTATAATCCGCGAAGACCTATATTATAACTCCGATTATAGGTTAATAATAATAGAATTCGAATAAATATAAAAAGAGATAATATTATATATTCGATATACCTAAAAAAATATTAAGAATAATACTACCCGAGAGGAAATATAATAAAATATAAAATCTCTTTATTAGGCGCTAGGGAAATTAAAGTTTAAGAATAAAGAAAATATTAATTAATACCTAAATAAGATAATAGGAGGCTTTTAAGATATTATTAAATTTATAATTTTATAGACCCGTTTATATTAAAGAGCTAAATCTTATTAAAACTCTTATTAAAACTCTTATTATATTAAAGATAAAGGAATATATAAAGAAATATAAACGAAGTTAAAATACCTAGACGGAGGAGGTCCTAGATATAATAAATAATAAAAGAATATATATAATTTAAAAAATAAAAACGTTTTTTTAATAAAAAAGTATATATAAAGCCTCGCTAAAGCCGATAAAAGTATAAAAACTTATAAAATAAAGAAAGGAGAAAAATAATCGCCTTAAAAAACTCTTTTAATTCCTAATTATTAAAAATAATAAAGGAGGAAAAGTTAGAGATTTCGAGGGTAAAATAAAAGTTTTATAAAGAGTATTATTTCCCCCTCTATAGACGATAAATTTAAATAATATTAATAGAATAAAATACCCGGAGCCCGTTAAAATAAACTAAAAAATAATTAGGATAAAAGTATATAAAATAATATAATACCTAACTACCGATAAAGTATTAGGAATAACTAGAATCTTAAATCGATTCCTAAAAATTATAATAAAAACGGAAATAATAAACGTTATTATTTATTTATTCTAGGCCTACCTTAAATAAAGATATTACCCGAGGTATTTTAAAAAGATTAATATAATAATTTTTAAAAAATTAAAGAAAGGCGATTATTTAAAGCTAAAGTTATATAAGTGTATTATACTCCTCGATATATTTAATAAAGAGCTAGAAGTAGTTATCTCTAAAAAATTAAATAATATAATAAAGAAATATAAACTACTATTATTATAATAAATAAAGATTAGACGAAAATATTTAATAAAAACCGCGCTAGAGACCCTTATAAATATAATATATACTATATAGAATTATAGTAGAAACGGGAGGGGAAAGGTAATAAACCTATTATTATTAAATATAACGAGAGCGTTCGATAACGTTTTATATAAAAAACCATTATATAATTTATAAATAAAAGGTATACCGAGCCTAATCATCGATTAAATAATAAACTTTCTATCGGATAAAATTATATTTATAATATTTAGAGGAAGGCTAAATATAATAAAGAAAATAATAACGGGTATTCTATAAGAATCGCTTATTTTACCGGTACTTTTTCTATTCTTTAATATACTATTAATCGAGGAGTACGTTAAAATAAACCTATTAGTATAAATTAAAGAATTTATAGATAATATTTATTTACTCGCCTATAACGAGAGTATAAAGAAGAATTATATAAATTTAAAATAGGTTTATAATATCTATCTAAAATAAATAATTATTTATAAAGTATTATTTACTCTTTAAAAATACGAGCTAGTTTATATATCTCGAACGCCGAAGAAGTTTAATATAGAAATAGTAATAAATTTTAGGAACGTAATTATTAAACCTAAAATAAATATTAAAGTTTTAAGGTTATATATTAATTTAAAATTAAAATAAGAATTATACTTAATTTAGATTAAGGTTAAAGCGGTTAATTAAAGCCGCGTTATAAAGTCTTTAATTAATTCGATATAGGGCGCTATTTTCGCGAAGTATAAAATAATATATAGTATAGTAGTTAGATCGATATTAATATTTACGGCTCCGATATAATATTAATTAAAGAGAACGATAAAGATTATAAAGAGATATATAAAAAAACTAGTAATTATTTAAAATAATTATTTTAAGATAGTTTTAAGAGTATTTAAAACTACCCTAGTTCTAATATCTAAAGCCGAGTTAATAATTATATTAATCGACCTCTAGTTAGACCGCCTAATAATACGATATTAAATAAATCGAGGGATTTATTTAATTATAATTATAAGAAATATAAGGATCTAGAATAAACTCTAGTATAGGGGAGAGAGGTAATAATAAATACCTCTAATATTAATAATAAAGAAAAAAGTCTAGGTAATTCGCGCCCTAGGATTTAAAGAATAATATAAGGTAATTATAATTATAAAGAGGAGAAAAGACTAAATAAACCTAATTACGTCGGCAAAACGAAAAGTAGCTCGATCGTGGCTCAGGGCGCTCGACGGGCGCCCCGGGAGCCTCAAACGCGACACCCATCTACCGACTCGACAGGCGCCCGAGGCATACAGCCAAGGGGCCTAGGGCCACTCGGGCGCATACCGAG